>Ga0222641_1000141_pt1 | contig 15098 bp, 12 predicted proteins | sample AntAcemetagen227_FD_179877 | JGI IMG/M metagenome (GOLD analysis project Ga0222641, IMG submission 179877) | Saline water microbial communities from Ace Lake, Antarctica - #227 | ecosystem: Environmental > Aquatic > Non-marine Saline and Alkaline > Saline | place: Antarctica: Ace Lake...
TCAACGGAGTCGTGGAGGGTCTCAACAACCTTTATTCTGTACCCATTTTCCAATGCTCTCAGTTGTTCAAGGGACTCCGTTTTTTCCAGATGTCCCACTTCCAGGCCTGTGAATATCCGTAGAAACGATCTCCGGTATGAGTATATCCCGTGGTGCTTGTGGTAGGGGATTATTTCTTTCTTGTCGCGGTTGCAGGGTATCGTCGCCCGGGAAAAATAAATCGCGTAGTGATCTTTGTTAAAGACAACCTTTACCGCATTGGGATGGTGTATCTCCTCTTCCCTCTTGATTTTATATATGAGTGTGCAGAAGTTCAATGACAGATCGTCCAGAAGAGGAGTCGCCACCTCTTCTATCTGGACGGGCTCAAAAAGAGGCTGGTCCCCCTGGATGTTCACAATAATATCCGAATCATTCAATCCAAGGGTCCCCGCGGCTTCCGCAATCCTGTCCGTTCCGGACCGGTGATGCCCGAAGGTCATAATAGCGTTTCCCCCGAACCCTCTCACCCGATCAAAAATGCGCTCATCATCCGTGGCCACCGCGACATACGACACCATATCGACCCCGGCCGCTTTTTCATACACATGCTGTATCATGGGTTTACCGCATATATCCGCCAGTGGCTTCCCCTCAAACCGCGATGACTGATATCTCGCGGGTATGATACATATTACATTCGGCATAATTTTTCCCGTCCAGCGGTCTTAAAGCTCCTTTGCCGCTTCTCTTATCGCATCCACCGTCTCATTCATTTTCTCTTCAGCCATCCTGACAGGTATTATCATGAAGAGTGTCCTGCTCATGATATCCTCAGCATGGGGAATGTCTTCGACGCGGTATTCGACGTTTCCCTTGTACATGGGATTGGTGAAGGGGAACTGCTTTGAATTGGCAGTCGCCCGAGCGATAAGGTGTTCCCATCTTGGAGCGTAATGCCACGTGTTGTCTCTGTAATATATTGTGCCCACTCCCTTTGAACCGAGCAGATCCTGGAGTCTCTTCGTAGTTTCTTCATCCGGGAGATTAAAGCCCAGGAATGTGGCGGTGTCACCGTCAGGATCGAAGATTTTCCTGAACCCGATTCCGTTAATATCACCCAGGGCATCCTTCAGGACGGCCTTGTTCTTCCTCTGCTCGGCGATGATGTAGTTCAGCTTTCTCAGCTGTGCCAGCCCTACCGCCCCCTGAAACTCATTCATGCGAAAGTTGAATCCGAGGAATGATCTCCCCTCATCTCCTCTGCCCACATTGGGATTGTGATCGTGGCCGTGATCGTGATACCAGTCGGACCTGTCATAGAGGTCTTTGCTGTTAGTCAGGACCATGCCCCCTTCACCGGTGGTCATGGTCTTATAGAAATCGAAGCTCAGGATCGCCATATCAGCAAATGTCCCCAGCTTCTTTCCATGATAGGTTCCGCCGCAGGCCTGGGCGTTGTCCTCGAGAACGAGCAGGTTGTGCTTTCTCGCGATTTCCATGATTTTATCTATACGCGCGGGTGCCCCGCACATGTGCACCGGAATCACACATTTCGTGGAGGGTGTTATCTTCGATTCGATATCGTCCGGGTCAAGGTTCAGCGAATCGTCTATGTCGCCCATTACCGGTATTGCACCCGCTTCCAGTATCGCCTCATAGGTTGCGATAAAATCAAAGGCGGGAGCAATAACTTCATCACCGGGCCCCACATCCATAGCTGTCAGGGCAACCTTCAGCGCCGCGGATCCGGATGTCACACCCAGGGTATAACCAATGCCCAGATAGTCGGCGAATGCCTTTTCGAATTCCTTTACCTTGAAGATACCTTTACGCTCTTCATCAAATCCATACCGCATGAAGATCCCTGTCTCCAGTATGTCCATGACTTCTTTTGCTTCTTCTTTTCCTATAAGTTCAGATCCTGCCATTTTATTGCCTCCGGCTGTGTATTTTAGGTTCCTTATAGTTTTTTAGCCTTTCACTCGACCCCTTGAATCCTCGACTCCTTGAGCCCTATTTCAATACGCATCGTTGTATATCCCTATGGCGTCTTCCTCCGTCATCCTGCGCGGGTTGTTCGCAAGCGGTCTGGCCACAGTCATAGCAGCCTTTGCCAGTTTTGGAAAATCTTCCTCCTCTATCTCCAGAGTCTCCAGACTGTCATATATGCCGCAGTCATCGATCAGATTCTCTACCGCTCCGATGGCCAGCCCCGCGGCTTCGTTCAGAGAGAGACCATCCGTGGGTTCGCCCATGACTTCGGCAATCACGGCGAACTTTTCCAGAGCTCCGGGGAGATTGAAGTTCATAACCGCCGGAAGCAGAAGCGTGTTCGCCAGTCCATGTGCAATTCCGTACATGCCTCCAAGCGGATAGGAAAGGGAATGCACGGCGGTAACACCGGCATTTGCCAGCCCCAGCCCGGCATACATACTCCCCAGGAGCATCTGCCCCCTTGCCTCCAGATCGTCCCCGTTGTGGACGCATGTCCGCAGGTTCGAGGAGATCAGGTCGATCGCCTCCAGCGACACCATCTCGCTCATGGGGCTTGCCGTGATCGAGGTATATGATTCTATGGCGTGACACAGGGCGTCAACTCCGGTGGTCGCGGTAACGTCCGATGGAATGCTCAGTGTCAGTTCCGGGTCGAGGAGGGCAATATCGGGATAGAGATACGGACTGTTCATTCCCTCTTTTTTATTCAGATCCTTTCTTATGAAAACGGATGTGAAGGTTACTTCACTCCCCGTGCCGGCGGTTGTCGGAACCATAATTGTGGGGAGGCCCGGCCCCGGGATCATGTTAAGCCCCAGATAGTCTTTGGCTTTCCCCTTGTTGGCCGTTATAACCGCCACGGCCTTCGCCACGTCCATTGTGCTCCCTCCGCCGATTCCAACAATTATATCGCATTTATTATCCGTGGCCGCTCTGGCGCCTTCATCGGCCAGCTCCAGAGGAGGTTCTCCCTCCACCCTGTCAAAAATAAACGCATTCATGCCGGCTTTTTTAAAATAATCGGACACTTTCTCCTTCAGTCCCGAAACGGAGAGGTTCCTGTCAAGGACAATCAGCGGCGCCTTTCCGCCAAGCTCCCCTATTTGTTCGGCCAACTGTTCAAATGCCCCGTTACCGAATACTATCTTTTTCGCCCCTGTAAAAGAAAACGTCTTATTCATGTCAGGTCCTCCTAAATTATATATTTCTCAAATAAATCTGTCTCGCGACCAGCAGTGCCAATCCCGGACAGCCGTTAAATCACTCCCATTCTATCGTGCTCGGTGGTTTTGAACTTATATCATACACAACACGGTTAATCCCCCTTACCTCATTGATTATCCTTGAGGATATACGCCCCAGGACATCATAGGGAATTCTGGCCCAGTCCGCTGTCATCGCGTCCAGGCTTGTCACAGCCCTCAGCGCCACCACGTTATCATAGGTGCGTTCATCTCCCATGACTCCGACGCTCTTGACCGGCAACAAAACGGCAAAAAACTGCCATATTTCATTCTTCTTATCGTAGTGCTCTATCTCTTCCCGGACGATCAGGTCTGCCTCTCTCAATACGGTCAGGGCGCCGTCAGTGACTTCGCCTATTATACGTACCGCCAGTCCAGGACCCGGGAAAGGCTGTCGGGCAAGAAGCTTTGAGGGCAGCCCCAGCTCTTTTCCGAGGAGGCGCACTTCATCCTTGAAAAGTTCCTTCAAGGGTTCGAGCAGCTCGAATTTAAGACCTTTCGGCAGTCCACCCACATTGTGATGGCTCTTTATAGTGGATGAAGGTCCTCCATTCGCCGCCCGGCTTTCTATAATATCCGGGTAGAGCGTACCCTGCGCGAGGAATTTCGCCCCCTGCACATCAGCCGCCGCGTCGGAGAAGACATCGATGAAGGTCTTCCCGACGATCTTCCGTTTTGTCTCGGGATCGACGACCCCCTTCAGTTCGGTAAGAAACCGCTCGGCGGCATCCACGATTCGGAAATTGATAGGATAATCATTGGTAAACATGGAGTGTATTTCCTCCACTTCTCCCTCTCTCAGAAGGCCATTGTCTACAAAAACAGCCTTCATCCGGTCTCCGATGGCGCGGTGTATCAGTGCCGCCGCAACCGAGGAGTCCACTCCGCCGGAAAGCCCGCAGATTACGTTATGATCCCCCACAAGGGTTTTGATTTTCTTTACCGATTCATCGATGAACCGGTCCATCGTCCATCCGCCCCGGCAGGAGGCAACGTTGAACAGGAAGTTTCTGATAATGTCCGAGCCTCTCGGTGTGTGCACGACCTCCGGGTGAAACTGTATCCCGTATATCTTCTTTTCGCTGTTGGCCATAGCGGCGATGGGACATGCGGGGGTACCTGCCAGTGTTCGGAATCCTTCAGGGGCCTTTGTCACATGATCTCCATGACTCATCCAGACATCAAGGCCGGGGGGCATATCCCTGAAAATATTGGTCGGGTCTTCAACTTCTATCCGGGCGGGGCCGTACTCTCCCTCTTTTCCCTTCTCTACCGTGCCACCCATTATTTCTGCCAGCAGTTGCATTCCATAGCATATGCCCAGTATCGGGATTCCCATGTCCAATATACGCCGGTCCATCCTGGGGTGCCCAGATTCAAACACGGAAAAGGGGCCGCCGGAGAGTACAATTGCCGCGGGTCCTGATTTCAACAATTCATCCTTTGAGGTATCGTGCCTCACTATCTCACAGTACACTCCAAGCTCACGTATCCGTCTCGCAATGAGCTGCGCGGTTTGTGAACCAAAATCAAAAACCACAACGGTTTCTTCCATATTATGCTTTCTTGATCGGAGAATATCCCCTTCGTTTATATGGTTATTCTGCCTTCATAGACAAACTCGACTTTTCCTCTAAGCCACACGTCCTTAAAGGAATTACCCTTACTTTTGAAATCAACGGTGAGGGTCCCACCGGGCATCTCAACCTGGATCGGAGGTTCTCCCACACTCTTAAACCTGCTACTTATGATGGCCGATGCCACTGCCCCTGTTCCGCACGCCAGGGTTTCTTCCTCAACACCTCTTTCATAGGTGCGCACGCGGATACGCCCCGGTCCGATAATCTCCACAAAATCAACGTTTGTTCCCGCGGGCTCGAATGTCGGGTGAGATCTGATCGCGTATCCTGTTTTCGCCACCTTATCTGCCGGCATTTCGGCAACCCTGTCCATGAATATTATGGCGTGTGGAACTCCTGAATTTATGAAATAGAAGGGGATATGCGTGTCATCTATATCAAGAAAGCTTTTATCTTCCGGAGAAGATGGGTTTGTAAGCTGGATAGCTACTACTTCGTTTTTCATAAAGGCACCAACTGCTCCCGCCATCGTCTCCATAACCATCTGAGCCTTCGCCAAGCCTTTTTTCACGGCAAACCCGGCCGCGCATCTCGCACCGTTGCCACACATCTCCGCCTCGCTCCCGTCGGCGTTGAATATCCGCAGCCTGAAATCGGCAGATGAGCTCGGCTCGATTATGAGAAGACCGTCAGCACCAACAGATGTGCGGCGTTTGCAACACACAGAGGCGCGTTCGCTCCAGTTTGTAATGATATCTTCGGAGTGATTGTCTATGACAATAAAATCATTCCCATGGCCGGACATCTTTGAAAATGCAATGGATTCATTTGTGTTTTCAGCCAAATCGGATCTACCCCCTTAAAAATGTCTTAGTATGGCAGGATCGGCTTCAGATTTAAAGTCCTTTTTTTATAAAGTTGGCAGCATTTCTGAAAATTGAAGGTTTTGCTCCGCCTTCGGGCAGATTCTCCCCTTACCCAGCGGGGATGATTGCTGTGGTAAAGACAGGCCTGCGAGTGAAACATACAGCCGAAAATCCATGCCAGAATGAACATCTTGCCGAGACTATTCATTGCATGAACAGGACAGAAGAATCCTTTCGGATTGTTGCTGTACGCAAGTCGTATCAAAACAGTCTCTTTGATGAGAACGATATAGAATCGAGCTATACAGTAATAGCCCGTAATATGGATGGGTTAGCTGAAGACGTTTTGAAATGGTACAACCAGCGTGGTGACAGCGATGAGACTCGCATAAAGGAACTCAAGATCGATTTAGGCATGAAAAGGATACCCTGTGGTTAGGCCGAAGCAAATAGCGAGGACCGGCGAAATAGGAGATGGCAAAATATTTATATCCGATGTAGTTGACACAATAAGAATACGTACCGGCGAGGAAGAAGAAGCGGCAATAGGTTAGAGAATCTACAAATATACATGTATTATGAGTTGCTTTCTACAGGATGGTAGGATAGTATGTGCGGCCGTATGGTTTAACTAGCTGATATACATTTGTAATGTGCTGTTTTTAAATGCTATTTATATTTATTTGACATATGGCACAGCATTTGCGCAATTATGAATCCGATAAGCTGTGATAATTTAACAAGATCAAAGTGCAGGAGGTTGTAATATGGTAAAGAAAGACAAAGAATATGTACTAAAACAGGTAAAGGAACAGAATGTAAGGTTTATACGCCTCTGGTTTACAGACGTACTTGGTTTTTTGAAAAGCTTTTCGATTACACCGGCTGAACTGGAAACTGCCCTTGAAGAAGGAATGGGCTTTGACGGGTCCTCTATTGAAGGCTTTGCCAGAATTGAAGAGAGTGATATGCTGGCAAAACCTGATCCGGGAACGTTTGTTGTTCTTCCCTGGAGAGTCAAAGACGGTATGAACGTTGCCCGAATGTTCTGTGATATCACAACTCCCGATGGCAACCCCTATGAGGGTGATCCGCGCTGGGTTCTCAGGAGAAATTTGAAAAAGGCTGCTGACAAAGGGTATAAATTGTATGTAGGGCCGGAGCTTGAATTTTTCTATTTCAAAAGTGATTCAGGAAAACCGGAGTTTCTTGATCGTGGAGGCTATTTTGATCTTACGCCCTTAGACGCTGCAAGTGATCTCAGGCGAGATACAATTCTAACCCTTGAGAATATGGGCATTCAGGTTGAATACAGTCATCACGAGGTGGCTCCGAGTCAGCACGAAATTGACTTGCGATACAAAGAGGCACTTTTCATGGCGGACGCGGCCATGACATATCGGCTCACGGTTAAAGAAATAGCAATGAAACATGGGGTATACGCCACATTTATGCCAAAACCAGTATTTGGTGAAAATGGAAGTGGAATGCATGTACATCAGTCTCTTTTCAAGGGATCGGATAATGCCTTCTTTAATAAAACAGATGAGTATTATTTATCTGATATGGCTAAGAGCTATATTGCGGGGCTACTGACTCATTCCCGTGAAATATCTCTTGTCGTTGCTCAATGGGTAAACTCATACAAAAGGCTTGTTCCGGGTTATGAAGCACCGGTCTATATATCATGGGCGAGGAGAAATCGATCAGCACTTATCCGTGTTCCCATGTATAAACCCGGCAAGGCAAATGCTACACGAATGGAATTTCGTTGTCCTGACCCTGCGTGCAATCCGTATCTTGCCTTTGCGGTTATGCTGGCCGCCGGGCTGAAAGGTGTTGAAGAAGGATATAAGCTTCCCGAACCTATTGAGGATGATATCTTTAAGATGACTCCTGCCGAGCGCGAAAGCAGGGGTATTGAATCTTTACCAGGAAGCCTGGGTGAAGCAATATCGGCTACGGAAAAGAGTGACCTTGTGCGAGAAGCACTGGGTGACCATATATTTGAAAAGTTTATCGCTAATAAAAAAATAGAGTGGAATAATTACCGGATGCACGTAAGTGATTACGAGATAGAAAAATATCTGCCAATCCTTTAGGTGAGGTGAAACGGTACTTATTATTACACATGTCAAATCCGAGGCCCCCAGTACGCTTGGAGACTTTCTTTAATCCTTTAAAGATTGACAGATTTAAAAAGCGGAACTCCACAATGGCGAAAATCTCCCGGATGATGCACAGAATTTCGATGCCATTGTAACGATGGGTGAACCGATGAATGTCCATGATGAGCCCGTTTCTGAAAGAAGAAACAATATTTCTAAGGCGGGCGATTGATGCGAACATCCCGATCCTGGTAATCTGTCTGGGCGCTCAGGTGATTGCCAGGACTCGTCATGCCCCGGTGAATAAAGCTCTTGAAAAAGAGTCAGACTGGGAATCTGTTTCTCTGACCGACTCAGATCGGAGAAACATTCTTTTTCATAGGGTTACAGATCAGCTGCAGGTATTCCAGTGGCACGAAGGTACATTTGAAACACTATATGGAGGATCTTTACTCGCAACATCAGAAAAATCCCCCAACCAGGCGTTCAGATATGTTAATGCATATGGTCTCCAGTTTCACACTGAGGTTACTCGTGACATGTTAATTGAATGGATGACTAACCTTCTCGAATGCGGTAATTAAAGCGTATGATTTCCATTATTGATTACAGGGCTGGTAATCTCAGATCAGTTGAAAGGGCATTGCTCCACCTTGGAGTAACATGCAGGATTACCAGCAACCCTTTGGAGATTCTTTCTTCAGACAGGGTAATTTTCCCCGGCGTCGGTGCCGCGGGAAGGGCGATGGATGTTATAAAATCTTTGGGCCTGGATGTGGTAATCCGCGATGTGGTGAATAATGGTATTCCTCTTCTCGGAATCTGCCTTGGCGCGCAGATTATTCTCGGAGAAAGCGAGGAGGACAGCACAAAATGTCTCAACCTGATACCGGGAAGGGTGAGACGCTTCCCCGGCTCAAAGCTCAAGATTCCGCATATGGGATGGAATACCATAGTACTGACTCAACCGCACCCCCTGCTTGCCGGTATTGATTCGAGGGCGCAGTTTTACTTCGTCCATTCTTATTATCCGGACCCGGAAAGAGATGAGCATATCATTGCGAAGACAGAATACGGGATAAACTTTGCTTCGATCATAGGAAAAGATAACGTGGTGGCTACCCAGTTTCATCTTGAAAAGAGCGGTGGCTATGGCCTGTCAATCCTGGAAAATTTCAGTAAATGGGATGGTAGGGTGCGTTAATGCTGAGCAAACGAATAATTATCTGCCTCGATGTCAGAGAGGGCAAGACAACAAAGGGCATAAGATTCAAGGGGAATGTCGATATCGGCGACCCTGTGGATATGGCCAGAGAATACTATGAACAAGGTGTTGATGAGCTTGTCTTTTATGATATCACAGCATCATCCGATGACCGGGGAATCCTCATTGATGTGGTAAACAGGGTGGCACAAAATATTTTTATCCCCTTTTCTGTAGGGGGAGGTATCCGGAACGTGGATGATATGTATAGCGTTCTGGATGCGGGGGCAGAGAAAATCAGTATCAATACGGCGGCGGTTTTGAAACCCGGGCTTATCTCCGAGGGTGCGAGAATTTTCGGAAACCAGTGTATCGTTCTGGGAATGGATGCAAAACGGGTTGAAAAAAGCAGGTATATTCCCTCCGGCTATGAAGTTTGGATAAATGGTGGAAGGACTCCCATGGGAATTGATGCCCTGAAGTGGGCGAAAGAAGCGGAGGATTGGGGCGCGGGAGAAATATGTCTCAATTCCATCGATGCCGACGGAACCAATAAGGGATATGAACTCACCCTGACATCGCTGATATCCGGCGCCGTTTCCATACCGGTGATAGCGTCAGGCGGCGCAGGAAAACCGGAGCACCTGAAGGACGTCTTCGTCGAGACCGGCGCCGACGCGGCACTCATTGCCTCCATGGTCCACTACAAAAATTACACGGTGGATCAGATAAAGGCCTACCTGTCCGGTGAAGGCGTGCTGGTTCGTGAACTCATTTGATCGAAATCGTTGCGGAAAAGAAAAGATAACCGGCAAAGAACAGTCCTCTTTACATCTCACCATAGGGGAATGCCCGTCTGAAAATATTCACGCAGGACCTGCTCAGAGATTTTTCTGAATAAAATCGATGGCATTTCTAAAGATTGAAAGTCCCGCTCCGTCTTCAGGAAGGTCCTCTCTTGTCCATCGGGGGTGATTGGTGTAGTGGAGAGATAAGTTTCCGGATGAGGCATAAGGCCGAAGATCCTCCCTGTTTCACCGCATATTCCTGCAATGGCATCCACCGAACCGTTCGGATTGTCCGGATAATCCATCGTTGCTCTTTCATAATTTTCATCACTGTACTGCATGACGATGTTATTGTTTGTGTGTAGTCTCTCCAGCCCGTCAGGGTTTTCTGTGACGATTTTCCCCTCGCCGTGTCTTACGGGAAGATATATCTTTTCAAGGCCCCCTGTAAAAACGCAGGGTGAATCCCCGTTTATCCTGAGGGTAACCCACCGGTCTTCAAAGCGTCCCGAATCGTTAAATGTCAGTGTAACTGTCTGGGCGGAATAATCTCTGTCAAATGCCGGCAGCAGCCCAAGCTTGACCATAAGCTGAAACCCGTTGCACACACCGAGGATTAGTTTGCCGTCATTAATGAATTTGACAAATTGTTCGTACAGCTTTCCTTTTCCGCCTTTGATATCCGCATGGATGATCCTGTTCACTCCAGCTTTTGCTGACATCTCCAGAGCTGTCGTCTATAATAATGAAATCATTCCCATGGCCGGACATCTTTGAAAAGGCAATGGGTGCATTTCTGTCTTCAGCCAAAACGGATACCTCCTCATAAAGGCAGACCGTGAGCGGGGAACGCGCTCGCCGCTCAGCTCAGTTTTCTGTTCAGCCTGCGTCAACTGCCCTTGGTATCGCACGTGTGTAGAGGTCAGTCAATTCCCTTATACCGGCATTGATATAATCATTAATAATAAGGGCATCGCCTTTTACCTGGCCCAGGAGTGTGCAGGACACACCGCGCTTCCGGCAAAGGGACTCTATCTTCTCTCTGTTATCCGGGGATATGCTGATAACTATTCTTGACTGCGTTTCACCGAAAAGAAGGGCATCGGTTCTCATGTCACTGTCAAGAGTAATGTTGGCGCCCCGCCCGCTCATGATGCAACACTCGGCCAGCGCCACGGCCAGCCCTCCATCCGAACAGTCATGAGCGCTTGCGACAGCGCCTTCCGAAATCATTTCGGATACCGTCTGCTGCACATTCATTTCCATTTTCAGATCCAGTCCAGGGGCGTTTCCTGTCCGCAAGTCGTGCACGATGTTGAGGTACTGTGATCCACCCAGCTCTTCACGGTTTTCTCCGATCAGGAAAATCATATCCTCTTCATTTTTGAAATCAGCGCTGGTTACATTTTTGATGTCATCAACTATCCCCACCATTCCGATTACGGGGGTGGGATAGACCGCGCCCTGCGGGTTTTCATTGTTAAAGCTGACATTTCCGCTCACCACGGGGATGTCAAAGAATTTGCACGCCTCGGTGATGCCCTTGACTACATTGGCAAATTGCCAGTAAATTTCCGGGTTGAAGGGGTCACCGAAATTCAGTCCATCGGTAACGCCCAGCGGTCTTGCACCGCAGCAGACAAGGTTTCGCGCCGCTTCCGCCACGGCGATCTTCCCACCGGCAAGGGGATCAAGATAGCAGTAGAGACCATTTCCATCTATCGTCGCTGCGATAATTTTATCCTCTTTCCTGGAGTGATAGACACCGGCGTCATTGCCGCCCCCAATGCATAGCGGAGCCTTCAGTTTTTTATCAACCTTCTGAGCAATCCACTCTTTGGAAGCAATGGTATGTGAGGCAAGCAATGCGGATAGCGTCGCATTATAATCCTCCGGCGCATCAACCTTCCCCATGTCGAAGTTTCTTGTGTCTTTGAGGTATCCCGGTTCCTTTACCTCTCTGTCGTATTCGGGGGCATCTACAAGGGCCTTTGCCGGAACTTCCGCGACTACCTCGCCTTCTTCTTTTACCCTGAGCATCCCGTCATCGGTGACTGTTCCGATTGCACTGAATTCAACGGCCCACTTATTGAAAACGGCAGCGATGTCATCCAGCCGTTCAGGATCAATGATGATCAGCATTCTCTCCTGTGATTCGGAAAGCATGACCTCGTAGGCGTTCATTCCCTCTTCCTTTCGCGGCACGAGCGCGATATCGATTTCCATACCAAGGTCCGATTTCGCCGCTATTTCCGACGTGGAACACACAATCCCCGCTGCACCCATATCCTGCATACCTAAAACGAGATTCTTTTCGGCAAGCTCGATACAGGCCTCGCAGATTTTCTTCCCCACCTCAGGGTCACCGATCGCAACAGCGCCTGTTCTTTCGAGCGCGCTTTCATCCAGACCGGAAGACGCGAAACTGGCACCTTCCACTCCGTCCCGTCCTGTCGCGCCACCCGCGATTATTACCAGATTCCCCGCGGCCTCGGCCTTGGCCCTTACAATAGCATCCTTTTTCAAAAGGCCAACCACCATCGCGTTCACGAGAGGATTCCCCTGGTAGGATTCGTCAAAATATACCTCACCGGCTATGGCTGGAAGGTCAACGGCATTGGTATAATCAGTAAATCCGCGCGCAACCTCTCTGAAAATCCAGTTGGTTCTTTCATCGCTGAGCAATCCAAAACGCAGTGAGCTCAAGAGAAAAAGAGGACGGGCACCCACCGTAAAGATATCGCGGAGACAGCCGCCACCACCGGTAGCACTTGCCTCATAAGGTTCTATCGCGGAGGGGTGGTTGTGGGATTCAACCTTGAATACAATAGCATATTCGTCATCTATAGATACGGCCCCCGAATTTTCACCGGCCGTGAGGAACACACCTTTTCCCTCGGTAGGAAGGAGTCTCAATATTTTCTTGGAATTCTTATACGAGCAATGCTCTGACCACATTGCGGAAAAAAGCCCCAGTTCCGTATAATTTGGGTTCCGGCCCATGAGCGTTTGTACCTTTTCGTACTCAGAGGCGCTCAATCCCATTTCCTCGATCAGTTCCGGTGTTACCGATTTTGTCGTCATTTGTTTATCCTCTCTCTTAGACTTTTATTAAAGTTCAACCAACCTTGATGGCTTTGTAAAATGCCCCACTATACCACATTACGGCATTATAACGGGAAGCAACTTATTGAGTAGCGTGGGGGTTCTGTGCACCCACAAATATGTTGCCCACGGAGGGGCAACGCTACAACGCGTTTGCGAAATTAAGTTACTTATAAGTCCAACTCCTGCGTTCCGCTGCATCCTTCGTCACTGCGGCGAGGCGTGTCATCCACTGATGTCTTCAACTTCGATGCCGCGTCTTTTCAACTCGTCAGATTTATCTATTATGTGCTCCGCGGCGGCTCTGTCGATGACGTATATCATCTTTCCACCATTTTTGGAAAATATCTGCCCGTATGAGATCGGTACAAGGGACGAGGGATCTTTTAATAACGATTCCGCGACAGGCCCGGCCTTCCGGCTCCCGTTTGCAAGAAGTACCACCTTTCTTGCCCTGTAGACAAGCTCGGCCCCCATGGAGATAGCATACCAGGGGCTGTCTTCCTTCCTCGCGAAATGTCCGTCTTCGACCGCATTCAACACGGTGTTTTCGTCGAGTCTGACCAGCAGCATCTCGTTTCCTTCAAATGGAATTCCCGATTCGTGAAAGGCCACATGCCCTCTGCCGCCGACCCCTATAATATGGAGATCGATACCCCCCTTTTTTGCAATCTTTTCCGCATAGGCATCAAGGATATCGCGCCGGACCCATCGAAGGTAATCGGATTTTGCGTCCGGTTTTATAACAATGGCCTTCCCTTTATCCGACCCCTGTTCCTCCCAGTCTTTCGGATTTGCCTGGAGTTCGGATACAAGTTTGTCCTGGTCGATAAGGGTCCCCCAGGGAACGTAAGTCTTACTGAGCTTATCCTGCAGGAGACCGAAGAATTCCTGAATCATGAAGTAGCTGTAACTTTCCGGGTGCAGCGCTCTCTGCTGAGCGTTTTCTCCCGGAAGGCCGACATATTCGTCAAGATTGAAGCTCTCTATTTTTGAGGGGTCAAATTCACCCGCGTTAGCCGCCCCGGCCAGATGTTTATAAAGACCGGTCGGAGAACTACCTGTCGCCAGCCCGAGTATATACATTTCCCTGCTTTTATGTTTTTCCTTTATATCCTCAGCCACAAGACGGGAAGCCACTTCGCTCATGTGGTCAAAATCTCGTGTAATAATTACTTTGAACATGCTGGCAACCTCCTTTAACCTAAAGCTCAAAACTGATACCCCGTCAGGCCATTTTCTCCTTCACCACTGCTACAACCTGACTGCAATATTTTTCTGTTTCCTCGTTCGTCGGCCCCTCGACCATGACACGGCACATGTTCTGTGTCCCGGAGTAGCGAACCAGAACCCTCCCCTTATCTCCGAGTTTCCCCTCAACTTCATCAATGACCCTCACAAGTTCCGGGATGGTCGATATTTCCGGCTTCGAAGTTACATCCACATTGATAAGTTTTTGAGGGAACACCTTCATTATGCCTGCAAGTTCGGAAAGGGGCTTATTCTCTCTTTTCATCGCCGCCAGAACCTGCAGGGCTGAAAGGATACCGTCACCCGTTGTATGGTGATTGAGGAAGATAATATGTCCGGAATCTTCACCACCAATGGAGGCACCCTTCTCTTTCATCATTTCAAGGACATACCTGTCTCCCACGGGCGCGGTGGCCTTTTCTATCCCCAGATCCTTGAGCGCAAGGCCAAGGCCGATATTGCTCATAACCGTATCGATTACCAGGTTGCTGGTGAGGGTTCCCTCTTCCTTCATCATCTTGGCGCATATGGCGATAACCTGGTCTCCTGTGAGCACACCGCCCTTTTCATCAACGGCGATAAGACGGTCGCCGTCTCCGTCGAAGGCAAAACCCACATGGGCACCCCTTTTCACAACCTCTTCAGCCAGTTTCTCCGGGTGCTGGGAACCACACTCATCATTAATATTTTCACCGTCCGGTTCCGAAAAGATGGTATGTACCCCTGCACCCATTTCGAAGAAGGGTTTCGGCCCGATCCGGTAGGTCGCTCCATTAGAGCTATCGAGCACAATATTAGTTCCTTCCAGTGAGTAATCCTTTGGAAAGGTGTTTTTCAGAAAAACGATATACCGCCCTCTGGCTCCCTCAATATTGTAAGCCTTACCCAGTTCTCTCGGTGAAGGATGAAGGTTTTCCATCTTGTTTGAAAGGACCATCTCCTCTATCTCAAACTCCTTTTCATCGGGGAGCTTGT
>Ga0222641_1000158_pt1 | contig 14051 bp, 10 predicted proteins | sample AntAcemetagen227_FD_179877 | JGI IMG/M metagenome (GOLD analysis project Ga0222641, IMG submission 179877) | Saline water microbial communities from Ace Lake, Antarctica - #227 | ecosystem: Environmental > Aquatic > Non-marine Saline and Alkaline > Saline | place: Antarctica: Ace Lake...
GCCTGCGCGGACCGTCACGGCGCCCCGGAGGCTACCGATTTCCAGCCCTGGGATCTGCCGTTCTGGGCCGAGGTGTTACGCAAGGAGCGCTTCGATCTCGACAGCGAAGCCCTGCGGCCCTGGTTCCCGCTGCCCCGGGGGCTCGACGGCCTCTTCGCCCTCTGCGGCCGTCTGTTCGGTATCCAGATCGTGCCCGCCGACGGCGAAGCGCCGATCTGGCATCCGGATGTGCGCTTTTTTCGCGTGATCGATGCCGCCAGCGCAGCGCCGATCGCGGCCTTCTACCTCGACCCCTACAGCCGCCCGGGCAGCAAGCGGGGCGGTGCCTGGATGGACGACTGCCTGGGCCGTTCGCTCGATTCAGCTGGCACGCCGGTCTTGCCGGTGGCCTACCTGATCTGCAACCAGAGCCCACCGGTGGGCAGCACGCCCAGCCTGATGACCTTCGAGGAGGTGGAAACTCTCTTCCATGAATTCGGCCACGGGCTGCAGCACATGCTCACCACCGTGGAGCGGCCCGAGGCCGCCGGCATCAACCACGTGGAGTGGGATGCGGTGGAACTGCCCAGCCAGTTCATGGAGAACTGGTGCTACGACCGGGCCACCCTGCTGGGCATGGCCCGCCACTGGCAGACCGGCGATCCCTTGCCAGCCGACAGCTTCGCCAAGCTGCTGGCGGCCCGCACCTTCATGGCCGGAGCAGCCACCTTGCGTCAGGTGCACCTGGCCTTGGTGGACCTGCGGCTGCACAGCCTCTGGCAGCCGGAGGCTGGCGTCACACCGGCCCAGCTGCGTCGCCAGATCGCCACCACCACCACGGTGCTGCCGCTGATCGAGGAAGATGCCTTGCTCTGCTCCTTCGGGCACATCTTCGCGGGCGGTTATGCCGCCGGGTACTACTCCTACAAATGGGCCGAAGTGCTCAGCGCCGATGCATTCAGTGCCTTTGAGGAGGTGGGCCTGGAGAACGAGGCCGAAATCATCGCCACCGGTCGCCGCTTCCGCGACACGGTGCTGAGCCTTGGCGGCAGCCGCAGTCCCCAGGAGGTGTTCGAGCGTTTCCGCGGCCGCCCGCCCAGCCCCGAAGCCCTGATCCGCCACTCCGGCCTGGCGACTAGCGCGGTCTGAACCAATCAGCCCGAATGAATCAGTCTGAAAGCAGGGCCTGGCGTAACGCGGCCAGGCCGCGCTGATCGCTGAGGATGCCCTGGTGGGTCATCGGCGGCAGAGCCGTGCGGGGCCCCACAGGCAGCACCCCCCGCCAGCCCGGCACCACGATCTGGTCGGTAGGGGTATAGAAGCTGCGGCAGTCGACCGCTTCGAGGGCACGGAGATCGGCATTGAGCCTGTGCAGCAGCGGGCTGCCCAGTTTGAGTTCGGCAATTCCACCCAGCAGCCAGGATGGACAGATCTGGGCCAGGGGCGTGCCCTGCTGGGGGCTGGCCACACAGAAAAAGCGGCGGGTGCGCCTGTGCCCCCCCAGCTCCTGAATCCAGGTGCGGCCAATCACACCGCCCATGGAGAAACCCAGCAGGTCGATCGGCTCGGTAGGCCCGAAGGCCGCCTCGATCGACTCGCCCAGGCGTTCAGCCAGGGGCCCCATCCGGGTGGCTCCGAGTCGGTGGTGCAGATAGGGAATCAGTAGCGGGTCGCGCTCACCGGCCAGGGCGTCACGCAGCCGGTTGAACAGGCGTGGCGTGTCCCAGAGGCCATGAACCAGTACCAGGGGCGGGTAGGCGGCCAGTGGATTGGCAGGCATCGGATTGGCAGCCATCAGTGTGGATCAGGCCAATGGCGCCAGCGCTCCACGCTGACGCTCCCCTGGAAGCCCTGCACCGGCGCCTGGCATTTGCAGATCTCCACCCGCAGGGGCACCGGCCCGTAGAGCTGCTCCAGTCGGTCCATCACCAGCTCGGCGTAGTGCTCCAGCGTGAGGCAGCGCAGCTCACGGGCCTGCGCCTGCAGCGCCTGGATCCCCAGGGCGTAATCCAGGCTGAGGCTGAGATCGTCGCTGCGGCCGGCTGGTTGCAGGTCGTGCCAGAGGCTGAAAGCCAGCTCGAACCACTGACCCAGTTGCCGCTCTTCTTCCAGTACGCCCACATGGGCCCAGAGCCGCAGCCCGCGCATATGGATCGCATCCGTCCCCCAGGGGCTCCCAGCGTTCAAAGCGGCAGGGGGCGATGGCGGAACTGACGCAGCTTGCCAGCATCGGCGCCACTCTCGGCGCTGTAATCGGCGGCGATCTGGCCGTGGCCACGCAGCCGGTAGCGGTAGGTGATCAGGCCCTCCAGACCCACAGGGCCCCGCGGCGGCATGGTCTGGGTGCTGATGCCGAGCTCAGCGCCGAAGCCGTAGCGGAAGCCATCGGCGAAGCGGCTGGAGCAATTGTGAAACACCCCGGCACTGTCCACTGTGCGCAGGAAGCACTCGGCGGTGTCGGTGTTGGTGGTACAGATCAGCTCGGTGTGCCGGGAGCCGTAGCTGGCGATGTGCGCCATCGCCTCCTCCAGGCTGGCCACCACCTTCACCGCCAGCACCAGCCTCGAATATTCCGTCGACCAATCGGCTGCGCTGGCGGCCTTGGCCACACCGAGGGCACAGGCGGCTGGATCGCCGCGCAGCTCCACGCCGGCGGCAGTGAAGGCCGGGATCGCCCGCTCCAGGAAGGCGGCAGCCACCTCCTGGTGAACCAGCAGGGTTTCGGTCGCATTGCAGGCTGCCGGGTACTGGGTCTTGCTGTCGATCGCAATGCGCAGCGCCTGATCGAGGTTCACCTGCCGGTCGACGTATTGATGGCAGATCCCATCGGCATGGCCGAGCACGGGGATGCGGGTGTGGTCCTGGATGAACTGCACCAGGTCGTTCGAGCCGCGCGGAATGATCAGATCCACCAGGCCATCGAGCCTGAGCAGGCCGAGGCTTTCTTCGCGTGATGTGAGCAACGCCAGGCAGCCTGGCGCCACGGCCGTGCCTGCCAGCCCCCTGTGGAGCGCCTCCACAATCGCCTGGCAACTGCGGCTGGCCTCGCGGCCTCCTTTGAGGATGGCGCCGTTGCCGGAGCGGATCGCCAGGGCGGCGATCTGGATCACCGCATCGGGGCGCGCCTCAAAGATCACCCCCACCACCCCCAGCGGCACGCTGACCCGCTCGAGGACCAGGCCCTCATCGAGTTCGGTGTGCAGTTGGCGGCAGCCGAGCGGATCGGCCAGGGCCGCCACCTGGCGCAGCCCAGCGATGGCCGCCGAGAGTTTGCCTGTATCCAGCTTCAGCCGCCCCAGCAACGCAGCCGCCAGCTGGTCGTGCTCGGCGGCCTCAAGATCAGCCCGGTTGGCGGCCACGATGGCCTCGGCGTCTTCCTCCAGGGCGCCAGCCATGGCCTCCAGCGCCTGCTGCCGTTGGCTGTCACTGGTCTGGGCCAGGGCCATCGCTGCTTGACGCACGGCGCTGGCCCGTTGCAGCAGATCGGCGCTCGGTTCGGGGACGGATCCTGGGACGGAATCGGGAATGGATTCAGGAACAGAAGGGCACCATCATCCCAGCCGATCGAGGGCGAGTTTCGCCGCTCCCAGCCGGCCGGCCCCATTGCCCAGGGCACAGCGCCGGATCTGGAGGCCCTGGCGGCTTTCAGGCAGCACCCGCTCCTCCACTTCACGCCAGAGGGCCGGCAGAAAGTGGTGGCTGGCGCCGCTGAGGCCACCGCCGAGCAAGACCAGTTCCGGGGTGAGCACGTAGATCAGGGAACTGATCCCCACTCCCAGCAGGCGCCCATATTCCGCCCAGATGGCCAGGGCTTCGCCCCCACCCGCATCGGCGCGGCGGCAGAGTTCGGCGGGATCAAGCGGGCTGAGCCGGCCGAGGCCGCTGATGCTGCAGTACTGCTCCAGGGAGCCCCGATTGCCGCTGTTGCAGGGAGGCCCAGCCGGATCCAGCCCGATCAGGCCCGGTTCGCAGGCGGCGCCACCATGGCCGGTGAACAAGCTCCCGCCCAGCAGCAGCCCACCTCCCACTCCCGTACCCAGGGTGAGCAGCAGCACGTTGGCGTAACCCCGGGCGGCGCCGGCCCAGGCTTCGCCCACGGTGGCGGCGTTGCCGTCGTTGACCAGCGTGACCCGCCGTTTCAGCAGGGGCTCCAGCCAGGCGGCCAACGGCACCTCACGCCAGCCCGGCAGGTTGATGCAGAGCCGGGCCACCCGGCTGGCGCGATCCATTGGGCCGGGCAGCCCCACGCCCACAAGCGCCGCCTGGCGTTGCGGGTCGAGGACGCTGATCGCCTCCACCAGGGCCGTGGTCAAGGCCCCAGGCAGGGCCGGCTGAGGTGTGGGCCAATGCAGCTCCGCCAGGCAGGTGCCGCTGGAGCTAAAGCGGGCCAGCTTGATCGCCGTGCCGCCGATGTCGACACCGATCAGTTGGGGTGGGGAGTCCATCAGAAGCGGAAGAACAGTTGCAGCCGGGTCTGCCAGCGGCCTTCGGTGTCGAACGTGCCCTGGAGGCCGATGTTGTCGGTGGCCTGGTAGCGGAGGGTGAGCTCGGGGGGGATGTCGCTGCGGTTCGGGGCGGCCAGCACCGAGAAGTTGAAGCGGTCGCTGAGGTCCAGACCCAGTTCAGTGCCCAGCACCAACTGGCTCGGAACAGACTGGTCTGTTTCCTCAGAATCTTCGTTGACCGACGGGGTGACGAAGGTGGGATAGATCGCGAAGCTGATCCGCTGACCGAGGGCATCGGTGAGGCTGCTCAACAACGGCGAGAGCAGCGTCTGGCCAACCACCGTGGCCAGGGCCGCACCGGCATTGCCGCCGCTGAGCCCCGCCACGGTATTGCCACCGATCAGGGCCACCAGTCGCTGCTCGGAGATGGGCGGGTTGCTGCGCAGCTCGAACGACTCGCCGATCCGATCGGCCGGGCCGCTCACCTTGAGCACGACGCGAACCAAGTTGAGCTGGTCAAGGGGGGTGAAATCACCGCGCAGCGAGAGATCCGTGAGCGCGCTGCGATCACTGCCAGTGTTCAAGGTGTTGGAGATGCGGGTGCGCAGAGCGATGTCCAGGAAGGGCACCAGCCCCTGGGACGGGGTGAACACCGCCACGTTCGGCGCGTCGGGATCGAGGGTGAAATTGGTGGTGAAGAAACTCAGTCTTCCGCTCAGCAGCCGCACCACGCCCCTGGCCGAGAGGGTTCTGTCGATTGGGCCGTTGAGGGTGAGCAATCCGCCCGTCTTGAAGGTGGCCACGGGTGGAGCAACCACCAGCAGATCGGGGCCGAAGCTGAGCCGCAGGTCGTTCAGGCGCACATAGGAGAAATTGGGAATCGCCTGCCGCAACGCCAGGCCGGTCGTTGTTTCCACCTCGGGACCGAACAACACCAAGGGCTGTTGGAAGTCCCACTTCTCCTCCACCAGCTGCTGGACCGCCACCGGCTCGACCATGCCATTGGCATCGCTGCGGCCCAGGCCACCAGGCTGAGCATTGATGCTTCCCTTGCTGACCTGCAGCTCGCCGCCCAGCAAGGGCTTGAGCAGGCTGCCGCCGATTCCCAGCTCGCCATCGATGTCGGCTTCGAGTCGGGGGACACGGATGCGGGCCTGGCTGATCTCCACAACCAGGGGATTGCGCTGAGCTGTGACCTCGGTGAGGCCCAAACCGCCGCCAGCCTTGATCGTGCCCTTTTCACCCACGCGAGCGCTGAACTCCTGGACTAGCAGCTCTTCGAAATCGAACAGGATCGTTGCTTCGAGCTGTCGCACCTCCTGGCCGCCCAGAGCGAGTTCGCCCTCGCGGAAGCGCAGGAAGCCGTTGGCCACTGGCTGGCTGAGGCTGCCGCGCACGAGCACTTCCAGGTCAGCGCTGCCTTTCTGCCAGATCGTCTCGCCCGCGATCAGTCCATTGAGAAAGCGCAGGCCATCGCCCCGACTCGATAGCCGCAAGCGCAAGCCCTCGGCCTCCGGATCCAGGGGCACCTCAGCGATCAGATCGACGCTGTTTTCAGCGCCGCCACCGCGCAGGGCACCCTGGACATTCAGGTTGTTGCCCGCCAGCGACAATTCCCCCTGTTCCAGGTTCAGCGGGGTGTCATTCAAGAAGCCCTCGCGCAGCGCGATGGTGGTCGAGAAGCTGGGCTCCTCATCACCGAGCTGGTACTGACCCTTCAATGAGAGAACGCCGCGCAAGCTGGCCGGCACGGGGGTGAAGAGAGCCAGCAGGCTGAGCGACAGGCCATCGAAGCCAAAGGAACCCTGACCACCGCTGAGGGCCCCCTGGATCGTCACCACCAGAGGCTCAAGTCCCAGCGCCTTATCTTTGTCGGCGCCCCTCTGCCAGAGATGCCCCTTGGCGGCCAGATCGAGGCGAAGCTGCCCGATCGTTGGACCAGCAAGCGTGAGATCGGCATCGACCAGGCCGCGCAGATCCTGCAGACGCATCGGGGCCGATTCCTCTGGAGTCACCTGGAAGGCGGCAAGGCGCTCTTTGGCCAGTTGCAGGGCCCTGAGCTGGGTGTCGATCGATTCCCCGAACGTTTCAATCAGCACCGTGCCCAGATCCTCGGCCCGGCCCCTGGGCAGCGGACTCGCCCCCTGGGTCAACGGCCAGCTCCCCACCAGTTGGCTGAACATCTCCAGTGGCAGCCGGCGACCCTCCAGCTGGGCGCGAAGAGCTCCATTGGTCTGTCCACTGGTGGTGTAGGTCACCAAACCTCCCTCCAGCGGCTCAAAGCGACCCTTGAGCTGGAACAACCGCTCGCGGATTCCGCCGCTGGCCGTGAGTTCCTTGCCCAGCAGCTCCAGCACCATGGGACGCTCAACCGTGAGCGAGCCGCTGGCCGCCAGCGGTTGGAAATCGAGGCTGCCCTGGCCACTCAGCCGTCCGCCGATCGGTGTGGGGCGCGCCCTGGGCCCGACCTCCACCGCGAGTCCGTCGAAGGGAAACTGCTCCGCCACCCATTGGTAGCGCTGGGGGCTGCCGACCAGTCGCAACTGCCCTTCGCGTCGCTCCAGCACCACCTGTTGCGGCAACCAGTTCGCTGAGAGGCGGGCACGCAGCTCGCCTGGCGGTGCCGGGCCCTGGGCTCGCATGCGCAGGCTGCTTCCCGCGCCGACGTTGGCCGTGAGCGACCCCCGCCAGGTTTCCTTGAGCGAGAGCGGCCCGCCACCGGGATTGCGCAACGTGAGCTGGACATCAGGACGCAGGTCTGCGAGCGGACCACGCAAGCTGCCGCTGGCGGCGAGATCGCCTTCGAGCTCAACCCCGAGCAGGGGGCTGAGTCGCTGCAGCGCAAACGGCGGCGCCGCGAAGGCCAGGTCCAGGTTGCCTGCCACCAGCCCTCGCCGCTTCTGCCAGCGCAAGGGCAGGGACCCGCTGGCGCTCAGCTCAGGGCTCTGAAGCTCCGTGAGACGCAACAGGTTGCCTCTCCAGGCCAGGCTGGCCCGGGCCGGGCCGAGCACGGTCGTCTGGTTCACGCTCAGCCCATTTGGAGCCCGCAAGCTGGCGCTGATCGTGCCCAGCGGCCCTGAGCCCGGCGGGACCGTGCGGCGGGCCTCGATCTCCAGCAGGGGCCGCCCGGCCTGGGCCAGAGAACTGCGCAGCACGGGCTCGCTCCAGGTGCCGCTGAGACTGAGACGGCCGCTCAGCCATTGCTCCTCGCCGAGCAGGGATTCCAGCCATGGCGCCGACTCCCACAGCGAAGGATGTACGCCCAAGGCCCGGCTATCGAGGTTGAGGCGGGGCCACAACGGTCCAGCGAGGAGCAGTTCCGAGCGTCCCGAGTTGAGCTGAAGCTCAGCCAGCCGCAGCGTCAGCGACTGGCGCCAGTCGGCCAGAACCTGGCCGCGGAAACGCAAGGGCTCCGGGCTGGTCGGGGTTCCGCGCCCGAGCGGAATTTGCCCGGCGATCTCCAGCCGGGGCTGGCGCCAGGGGCCGCGCAGGTCGAAAGCGAGTTGGTCCCCGCGTTTGGGGTCCTCGGCGGTGAGGCGAAAGTCAAACCAACGCTCCAGCTCCAGCCTGCCGTTGAGGACCCCCTGCCAGTTCGCCATTTGCCAGGGGGTCCTGCTCAGATTGAGGCGCTCTCCGGAGCAGCGCAGCGCGAGGCGTTCGATCTTCAATGGGCCTGGCAGGAGTTCGTCTTCCAGCCCAAGGCCGTTGAGGTTCAGGGCGCCATTGCAGCTGTTGCGACCGTCGCTGCGGCTCAGGCGCAGGCGGCCATCCAGCCAACCGCTGGCGCTGGTGCCCCTGGTGTTCGGCAGCAAGGAGACCAGACCCGCCAATGGCTGGCGCTTGACACCGAGGTTGAGGCGGACATTGCCTGTGTCCCAGTTGGCGTCACCTTGCAGCGCAAAGCGGCCTTCGGGCGGCAACAGGGCTGCTCCCGACCAGGTGATCGCGCTGCGGTGGAGGGCGACGCTGAGGCCACCGTCCACCCGCAGCTTCAGGTTGAGCGGCTTGACCGCGACGCTGGCAGGATCGACGAGCCGCACCCGCAGGGCCAGCCGGGGGGGGGCTTGTCCCTTGACGCCGCTGAACACCCAGAACTGGCCCTGGCGGTTGGGTTCCAGCTCAAGGCTGCCGCCCTGCACGGCCAGCTGGACCACGGGCAACCCCTGAACAAGGCTGGCCCAGGGGGCGATCGCTACCCCAAGGCCCTGGGCTGCGGCCGTGGAGTTATCGGCGGGACCGGCCTCAACCCGGCTCGGCCCGATGGCCAGTCCCCAGGGTCGCAAACCCTGATAGGGGCCCAGTTGCAGCGGATGGCCCAGCCCCTTGCCGATCTGGCGTTCCAGGTCCGGGCGCAGGTGGCGATAGAGCCTGCCAACGAGATAGTCGGCGCCGAACCAGATGCCGACCGCGGTTCCCGCACCGAGCAACACCCCGCCAACAACGAGGGAGTGGCGCCAATTCAGCTTCGGCAACCCCATCGGAACGTTGTGGTTACCGCTTGAGGTTTCCGCAATCTATAAGGTGATTTCATTGCCGCCCAGCCCCCCCCATGCCCGTTGATCCCCTGTTGCTGACCGTCGGCAAATGGCTGGGTGCCGCCAGCGGTGTGCTGGCGCTGTTGATGGTCGCGGGATTTGTCTCTGGCTGGGGAATCCGCTTTCGCCTGGTGGGCATCACCAGCTTCACCGCCCTGTTGTCGCTGTCTTGTCTGGCCTTCGCGATCAGCTACAACCCCCGGGTGCTGGTGGAGGGGGCGGTCACGGCACCGATCGTGTTCGACAACGGCACCAACCTGGTGGTAGCCACCGCTGCGGCCGATCTGCCCGCCGAGGCTTTTGCCCCCACGGCCAAACAACTGGCCCTGAACCTGCGCGGCAATGGCCGCTCCAGCCCCGATGGTCTGGTGCATGTGCGCCTGCGCCGGGTTGAATCCGTGGGCCCGGGTCTCAGCCGGCCGGTGATGTTGGCCGAAGCCACCCGCAACAACCGGGGCGAGGTGGCCCTGCTGCTGCCTTGACGCCAACCGCCATCGGCACACTGCCGCTTCACTTCCAGGCTGAGCAACGCCAGCTTGAACTGGCAGGCCATCTTGATTGGCAGTCCCTGGCCCAGCTGAGCGACGCTGAGCTGCGTCGGTTGGCCCGCAATGGCGCCTCAGAGCAGCGGCTGATCAAGCTGCGCGGCCAGGCCCAGCTGATCGTGGCGATCGGCCTGGCGCCGCCGGATGCGGCCCTGTTGCTCTATGCCGGCATCGCCACTGCCGATGGCCTGGCCCAGGCCTCCCCCCAACAATTGGTGGTCCAACTCGGCCGGCTGCAACGCTCCTTGACCGGCACCACCCTGCCGATGGTCAGCGCAACGACAGTGCGCCAGTGGATCAGTGCGGCCCGGCGCAGCACCGGTCGCTCGCCAAACTGACCCGAACCGGGGCCGTAAAGCCTGGGGTACGCCTGAAATGGATGGGTATCCCCTTTGCGGTGGATCGTCTGTGTTCCTCGATTCTTTCCCTCTGCGATCGCTCCGCCTCGGCCTGGCCGTTGTTCTTGGCCTCGCCACGGCGTTCAGCGGCAGCTCGGCGATCGCGGCCTCTGCCTTGCTGGAGTCCGTCAAGCAGAATCCACAGGTAGCCAAAAGTCTCTGCGCCGAATTTCGCAAGCTCAACAGCCAGGGGGTGCGTTCCTCCTCCCCCCAGGCGATCGCCATGGTGGCCCGCCGTCAGGGCATCAGCCCCTCCGACGCTGAAATTGTCATCACCTACGTGGTTGGCCTGCACTGCCCCGACGTTCGCTGAGTGCCTCCCCCCCTTTCGGTGGAGTCGTTCGATGCCTGGATGCCCTGCCCCGATGGGGTGAAGCTGGCCACCCGCATCTGGAAGCCGGCCGTGGGCGGCCTTTGGCCGGTGCTGCTGGTGCGGCAGCCCTACCACCGGGCGATCGCCTCAACGGTGACCAGCGCCCACCCCACCTGGTATGCCAGTCAGGGCTATCTGGTTGCCGTGCAGGACGTGCGCGGGCGTGGCGACTCGGACGGCAGCTTTGCCGGTTTCGCCCAGGAGGCAGGCGATGGGGCCACCGCCCTGGCCTGGGCCCGCAGCCTGCCTGGATCCAATGGCCGACTTGGCTGCTATGGCTTCTCCTACCAAGGCCTCACCCAGCTCCTGTGTGACGACCCAACGATCCGGCCCGATTGCCTGGTCCCGGCGATGGCTGGCCTCGATGAACGGCTGCACTGGGCCAGCGACGGCGGCGCCCATCGTTGGGCGCTTGGCCTGGCCTGGGCCCTGCAGCTGACGGCCGAAACCGTGCGCCGCCGCGGTGAGGAGATGGCATGGCAGGCGATCCGCCACAGCCTGCGCAGCGGCGCCTTCCTTGAGGACGGCCTGGCCCTGCTGGAGCGGCATGACCCAGGCGGCATGGGCTTGGGCTGGTTCCGCCTCGATCCCGGCCATGCTGACGGTTGGACCGTGCATGACCCCTCCGAGACGCTGTTGCGTCAACCGATGCTGTTGCTCGGGGGCTGGTGGGATGCCCAGCTCGAAGGGATTTTCGATCTGCAGGACCGCAGCCTCCGCGCCGGCGGTGACCCCCTGCTGCGGATCGGGGACTGGACCCATCTTGATTGGAACGGCGGCCTCGATCGCTTGCAGCTGGCCTTCTTCGACCACCACCTGCGCGATCGGCCGCCGCCACACCCGTTGGCCCGTGAGCGGTTTGCCGATCTGACAACCGCCGACTGGGCCCAGCCGTCTGAACCCCTGCATCCAGAGGGTGTGGCGCCCTGGCGCCTGGGCAGTCAGGGTCTGGCCTGCATCGATGGCGATGAAGGGCGCCTGTTGCGGCCGGGGGAAGGGGGAGCGGGCGGCAACATCTGGCTGGTCCATGACCCTTGGCGCCCCGTGCCAGGCCGTGGCGGACACCTGGGCCTCGATGCCGGACCTGCCGAGCGCGCCGATCTGGACCGCCGCGGCGATGTGGCCTGCTTCAGCAGCGGGACTTTTGAAACCGGGCTGACTCTGCAGGGGCGCCCCCGGCTGGAGTTGGAAGTGGCAGCCGACCAGCCCGGTTTCGATCTCTGTGCGGCCCTGTCGATCGTGCGCGCGGGCGGTCGCCAGGTGTGGCAGATCAGCACGGCGGTGGCCCGTTTCCCCGGCCCTGAGGCCCAGCGCCGACAACGCCGCGTGCTGGTCTTCCAGCCGTTGCGGGCCAGCCTTGCCAGCGGCGAGCGCCTGCGGCTGTCCCTGGCTGGTGCCGCCTGGCCCCAGATCGCCGTTATCAGCGGTAATCCGGATCAGCTGCCCGGGCCGGTGGGCCCCGCGCACCGGGTGATCACCCTTCAGTTGATGCTCTCCGAGGCGAAGCTGTGGCTGCAGCCGATCGGATCGGCCAAACTGGGCTGATCGTTCGTCGACCAACTGTGACTCTGCGTGCCCCCCTGCTGGCCATGGCGTTGGCTTTTGGTGCTGTGTTCCCGGCTATCCCGGCCAGTGCGGGCCAGACGGCAGCCCAGGCCCGCAGCTCAGCGGAGACGATCATCCAGGGATTGCGCCGCGAAGACAGCCAGGCGATCTACGACCTGCTCTCACCGGATCTGCAACGGTCGACCACGCTGGAGCGCGTGAAGAAACGCCTCAAGCAGCGCGATCCCATTCTCAGTATTCGCATCAAAGAGGTGCTCACCGGCGCCGACGACAGCACGGTTGAAGCTGTGCTGGTCACCGCCAAAGGGTCCCAACCGCTGATCCTGGTGCTCGATGAGCAGGGCCGGCTGCTGGGTTGGGAAACGTCTCTGGAGGACACGCCGATCGAGAAGGTGGCCTCCAATTTCGTGACCGCACTCAGTGAAGGAAAACTGATCGAGGCCCGCGCCCTGCTCTCCAGCTTCATGCAGACCGAGATCAGCCCCCAGGATCTGCTCAACCGCTGGAAGGATCTGGAGAAACTCACCGGCAGCTTTCAGCGGATTCGCGGCACGGTGGTGGCCAGTGAAGGCGGCGAACAGCAACTGGTGCTCGTCACCACCCAGTTCAGCCAACTCACCGACAACCTGTTCGTGATCCTTGATCCCAGTGGTCACATCATCGGCGTTGATTTTCCTGAAGAAATCAGGACACCTGGTGTGGCTGCCGGCTCCTGATCACACCAGAACTTCGACTCCAAACCAAAACGGCTGGAGGGATCTGCTTGCCGTCTAGGGTTGATTTTCGGATGCCTGCCTTCCATGTTCCCCGCCAGCCTCGACGGGATCGCTGAAGCAGGACAACGGCTGGGGGAGTGCCGGGACGACCATCCGTTCGCGGTGCTCGGCCCCCAACCCCTGGGCGATGGCTGGGTGGTGAGGGCCTGGATGCCGGAAGCCCAGTCCGTGGCCCTGTTGCTCGACGGCCACAGCCACGCCACGGCCACGCCCCACCACCCCTGGTTGTTTGAAGCAGAGTTCGACAGCGATCCTGGCTGCACCTACCAGCTGGAGGTAAGTCGGGCAGGCATCACCCACATCCAGCACGATCCCTGGGCCTTCCGCCAGGAGTGGTTGGGTGAACTGGATCGCCACCTGTTCGCCGAAGGCAACCACCACCACATCTGGCGGCGTCTTGGTGCCCACCCCTGCGAGCGCAGTGGTGTGCCCGGGGTTCAGTTCGCCCTCTGGGCACCCAACGCGCGCAGCGTGGCGCTGCTCGGTGATTTCAACAACTGGGATGGCCGGCACCATCCGATGCAACAACGGCTGGGCGGCATCTGGGAGCTGTTCATTCCCGGCTTGGCGGTGGGCACCGTCTACAAATACGAAGTGCGCAGCCCCGAGGGGCACTGCTACCAGAAAGCCGACCCCTATGGTTTTCAGCATGAAATACGGCCCCAGACGGGCTCGGTGGTGTCCCAGCTGGGCAATTTCCGCTGGAGCGATCAGGCCTGGGTTGAACAGCGGGACAGCCGTGATCCACTCGATCAACCGATCAGCGTCTATGAACTGCACTTAGGCAGCTGGATGCATGGCTCCATCGACGAGCCTTTCCTGGAGGCCGATGGCACGCCGAGGCAACCGGTGGCCGCCGCCGATCTCAAGCCCGGTGCTCGCCTGCTCACCTACGCCGAGCTGGCCGATCGGCTGATTCCCTACGTGGTGGCACGCGGCTTCACCCACATTGAGCTGCTGCCGATCGCCGAGCATCCCTTCGATGGCTCCTGGGGCTATCAGGTGGCCGGCTTTTATGCCCCCACCAGCCGCTTCGGCAGCCCCGACGAATTCCGGGCCTTCGTGAACCGCTGCCATGCGGTGGGCCTTGGCCTGTTGCTCGACTGGGTTCCAGGCCATTTCCCCAAGGACAGCCATGGCCTGGCCTTCTTCGATGGCTGCCATCTCTATGAGCATGCCGATCCCCGCATCGGTGAGCACAAGGAATGGGGCACCTTGATTTTCAATTACAGCCGCAATGAGGTCCGCAACTTCCTTGTGGCCAATTTGATCTACTGGTTTGAGGAGTTTCATATCGATGGCATCCGAGTGGATGCGGTGGCCTCGATGCTCTATCGGGATTACCTCAGGCCCGATGGCGAGTGGCTGGCCAATGACGAGGGCGGCCGCGAGAATCTCGAAGCCGTGACCTTTCTGCAGCAGGCCAACACCGTG
>Ga0222641_1000171_pt1 | contig 13490 bp, 10 predicted proteins | sample AntAcemetagen227_FD_179877 | JGI IMG/M metagenome (GOLD analysis project Ga0222641, IMG submission 179877) | Saline water microbial communities from Ace Lake, Antarctica - #227 | ecosystem: Environmental > Aquatic > Non-marine Saline and Alkaline > Saline | place: Antarctica: Ace Lake...
CATTGCTTGTACTGCGTTTTCGACCGAACCAAAAGCGGTGATAATGATCACGGGAATATGTTTGTAGTGCTGCTGTACATATTGAAGCAAATCCAGACCGCTGCGTCCCGGCATCCGCAGATCTGCAAGCACCAGATGAACCACTTCGTTATTAAGATATTCAATGGCTTCGTTGCCGTTCTGGGCCAGGATAACCCGGTATTTATTTTTCAGGTTTATTTTCAGAACCTTGCGTATTTTTTCTTCATCGTCAGCAATTAAAATGGTGTATTTAAGTGAACCCATATCTCTGTACATTCCTCTGTTTTTCCATCATGTTTGGTTTTTCAGCAAATAAATGGTAAAGCACGTATGTCCCGGTCGCGAGGTGAATTCGATGGATCCAGACAGGGCTTCAATAATCTGATGGACAATTGACAGCCCCAAACCAGTGCCGCTTTCTTTTGTTGTAAAGAAAGGATTATAAATAGATTCTCTGATTTCGGGCGGGATGCCGACGCCATTATCTGTGACTGAAAGATTAACATGTTCCACCGCCGTTCTCAAAATATAATTAATTTTTCCTTGTGAGCATGTAAAGTTTCTTTCATTACGACAGCGCTCTTTTATTGCGGACTGCGCATTGAGTCCCAGATTTAGTAATACCTGAAAAAGTAAATCCGGATCTGTCATAAGCTTCTTTTCACCAGTGTCAATTTTATAGGTAACGGTTATCTCCGGTACATCTGAGTTTTGCAGCTCCAAGCAGACCCGTTCAAAGATATTTTCCACATCTATTTCTGAGTTGGCTGCTGGTTTGATGCGTGCAATATTCAGAAAATCACCGAGTGTACGATTCAGGCGATTGACTTCTTCAAGAATGAATTGCTTAAGCTCATCTTGGTCTTCTTCTGAAACATCTTTTTGTAAAAGGGTTTCTGCTGAAGTGGAAATTGTATTAAGCGGATTACGAATTTCATGGGCAAGGCCAGCAGTAAGCTGGCCAAGAGCTGCCAGTCTTTCTAGTCGAAACCGCTGGTTATCTTTATCCCGCATCTGGGCAATAATTTGGTTTCGGCGCAGTGTAGCGGCAATTTCGTTGCCAAAAAGGGACAGAATTTCCATTTCATCTTTACTGTATTCCAAACCATATTTTTTCCGGCAAATTACTATTATTGCCAGCAAGTCTTCTTCAAAAATAAGTGGCACAAAAATCTGAGCATGGATATCTTCGAAAAATCGGTGGCAATCACTGTCTAAATCTCTGTGAGTTAGTTCATCATAAAATTCGGTTGCGCCTTTTTTATGTTTAAGATGGGTGCTTAGTGCACAGTCTCTTGGAATTGGGGGAGCCTGGGTTTTTTCTCTGATTTCCGTGAAATGGCCTGACTGAGGCTGATAATTGAAGATATATACCTCAGATATCTTGAAATTGCTAATTAGAAATTGTGTAACAATCTCAAAGAATTCGCTTGTTTCATAGTAGGTCTGCAATTTACGAAAAAGGACTAGCATACTTTTACGATACTGCCGTAGAGTTTTATTGAAGATTTGATCAAACAGGTTTTGCAGGAGCTTGGCAAATGGCAAAATTACAAGTATCAAAGCGACGACCAGGATACCCTCAAGAGTGGATGATTTAATCCCAATCAACTGTTTTAGACTGGCACTAGCTGCCCGGATGACAAAATAGTATATAACAAATGATAAAGCGGAAAGAATCGAATAGGTTGCCCCGCTGCTGAGCAGCTTCTCCGGTTTGAACAGATGGAATTTGACCACTACAGTAAAGAGAAACATTGCAATAGCAAAAGTAAGTATCGTGGATAAAAAATAGAGAGAAGCCGGGTTGCGGACACTCGCTCTCAATAAAACGATAGCTATAGAACTTATAAAGATAATAATCATACCAGTTGCAAAAAAGCGCGTATGATTTTTCAGATGGATGGAACGCAACCGCCGGATCTTCCTCGCCAGTATAACGTTGCCCCAAACAATATAACTTATTGAAACAAAAAGCAGGATTAGAAAAGTTGGGGTCAAGCTGAATATAAATTGATAATAATAAATCTTGGGATACTCTTTGAGTGTGATCAGTTTTATCTGAAAATCAGGGGAGGATAGGGTAAGCACGAGAATCGGCAGTGAAAACACAATGACGTAAAAAAGGGGATTTGTTGCAAATTTATTGAAATTTTTAGGAAACAAATATGCGATAATCACATAGAATGCTGGAACAAGAAAAATAATCCGGTAAAGAATCTGTGTGCCTAAAAGGAACGTTACCGACAGGTTAGCGCTATTCAGGATAAGAACTTCGGCCAGGTTCCAGAGGGCAAAACTGAAAATAAAAGCGGCAAACCAGCGACTTAATGTGTTTCCTGGTTTTTCCATTAAGACAATAAGGGAGAGACTGAAATTTACCGTAAAAGAAATGATTGCTGGAAGGGAATAAATATTCATAAGTAACTAAGGTCGTAAAATTTGCCGAATTTGCAGCACTATTTCTTCGCGATCCTCTCCGTAGCAGAGATAATGTCTTGAGCATAACGTAGAGTTTTTAGTCGCCGTCAATATTTTACTAAAGCAGCATTGACTTTGCCAATGTAACCATTTTCATTTTACATTATACCACAAAAGGGAACATTGCTATCCTCATATTCATTAATATGCAAGGAGGTTGACAATTCTTTAAATGTACTGAAAAATACTAAACGAATGTGATACTCAAGTTATAGATATTGCACTTGACATATGGCAGTATATTTCAAGAATCACCTTAATAACAAGGAGGAATAAATTGTGGCAGAAAATCAGAAATTTGTCATTTCAAACGAAGGTGAGAAATCTTAGATTTCTCGCTATTTCATTCCTCAAAATGACAAATGTAAAAACAGCTTTTTTGCTCTTTGATGTGTAAGCTACTTGAATGGCTGGAGTTTTATCAATACTGGTTTCAAAAATAAATTTGGAAGAAAGGAAATAATAATGACTATCAAAATAAATGATGTAATTGTACCTTTGGATGTCCCTGAGGCAATGCGGGAAAACTATATCAGAAATTATCTGGCGATCACCCGTGAAAGTGGGCGATTAATGCTTTTTGCGGGTGACCAGAAAGTAGAACACCTCAACCATGATTTTGCCGGCGAGGGCATTCATCCGGCTGACAATAACCCTGGGCATCTGTTCAAGATTGCCTACCGGGCGAATATAGGAGTTTTTGCTACGCAGCTTGGTCTTATTGCCAGATATGGAATGGACTATCCTGATATTCCGTATCTAATAAAATTGAACTCAAAAACTGATCTTGTAAAGACATCTCAATCTGATCCCTTCAACAATCAGTGGATCGATATCGAACAGGTAGTAGATTTTCGAAAGAACAGCGGCCTTAACATACCGGGAGTTGGCTACACCATCTATCTTGGAAGTGAATATGAGGCTAATATGCTGCGTCAGGCAGCGCAGATTGTTTACAATGCTCACTGCCATGGGTTGATAACGGTTCTGTGGATTTATCCCCGGGGCAAGGCTGTGACGGATGAAAAAGACCCCCACCTGATTGCCGGCGCTACCGGTGTTGCCGCATGCATGGGCAGTGATTTTGTTAAGGTAAACTATCCTGAAAAGCAGGGATATGAATCAAAAGAAATTTTTAAGGAGGCTGTCCTCGCTGCAGGCCGTACAATGGTCGTATGCGCAGGCGGTTCAAGTGTAGATGTGAAACCATTTCTGCAGCGGCTTCACGATCAAATATTTGTCAGCGGCGCTTCAGGAAATGCTACCGGCAGGAATATTCACCAGAAATCCCTAGAAGAAGCAGTGAAGATGTGTAATGCTGTTTATGCTATCACGGTGGATGCCAAAGGAGTGGAGGAGGCTTTAAAAATCTATCAATCCTGATAAGCGGGACTTGGGCATATGCAAAAATTAGTTCTTCTGCGGCACGGGCAGAGTGTCTGGAACCTGGAAAACAGGTTTACCGGATGGACGGATGTGGACCTGTCCGATCAAGGTATAGCCGAAGCTCATAATGCCGGGAGGCTCTTGAAAGAAGGGGGCTTTCGGTTTGATGAGGCATTTACGTCCGTTCTGAAACGCGCAATTAGGACCTTGTGGATAGTTATGGATGAGATGGATCTCATGTGGATTCCCGTGTATAGATCCTAGCGGCTTAATGAAAGGCATTATGGAGTGTTGCAAGGTTTGGACAAACAAGCTACCGTTGAAAAGTATGGGCAAAAACAGGTTCAGATATGGCGGCGTAGTTATGAAATCCGGCCTCCGGCCATGAATAAAACAGACAAGCGAAACCCAACCCTTGGCCCGAGCTACGCTAATTTGAAAAACAAGGAATCACCTGCTACCGAGTCCCTGAAAGATACGCTCGATCGTGTTTTGCCATACTGGTATGAGACAATTCAGCCAGCCTTGAAAGCTGGGAAGCAAGTTCTTGTGGCAGCACATGGGAATAGTCTACGAGCCATTGTAAAATATCTTGATAACATGTCCAGTAGCGAGATCATGGGTGTTGACATTCCCACGGGGTTTCCCCTTGTCTATGAGTTGGACGAGGGCCTGAATGCGATCAGGCATTATTATCTGGGTGATAGGGAAGAAATCAGGAAGGCCAGGGAGGTAATTGCCAGGCAAATTTCCGTAAAAGAGAAACAATAAATTCTGCATCGATTGGCGAAATTTGCAGCTAGGCAATACTACGTGGGAATAGTGGGAAAGATATTCTTTTCCCGTGGTTATAAAAAGAATACCAGAAAGGAGGTAATCAAGATGCCGAGAGGAGACAGAACAGGCCCGAGAGGCCAAGGACCTCGTACAGGCAGAGGTATGGGTGGAACTAGTGGCGGTGGCCGTGGCCTTGGTGGCGGTACGGCAGCGGGTCCTGGCGGATATTGTGTTTGTCCGAACTGTGGTGAAAAGGTGCCACATCCGTTGGGGACCCCATGCAACGAGCAAAAATGTCCTAAGTGTGGAACTGCCTTAACACGAGAATAAAAAGTTTCATTACCAGTGAGGGATAAAGGAGATAAAGGGGTCAAGTCTACGTTTGACTCTTGTAGCTGATTTCCAATTGTACTCTACAGCGAACAAGCCAATTCGAGTTTTGTTTGTTTCAGGAAGTTACAAATGCCACCTGACCCCGAAGAGCTCACACTCAAAAACCTCCACGTTTCATCCCGCATTCAATGATCTGGTCCGATCAGCTTACGTGAAGACTTGTATTTGAAGAACTAAACCGCTGCGCGGTAGAAACAGAAGATTTGTGGGGAAGTCATAGAATATAGAATTATTGACAATCCCGTTCTATTTATTATTCAGTAGCTCATGTTGTTGAGTTTTACAACTTGTAGGGGAGAAACCCCTATTGAAAAACCCCATAGAAAAATCTGTTGTTCACGTAGCGGCTCCGTTCTTCATGCGTCAATCCAAAATTGAATCAATGGCTTGAATATATTTATTGGCTTTGCAACAATTTCGTATTAACGCTTATTCGAAGTCTAGGAAATTCAGTCTTTATGCTTTTCTTGTCGAGTACAGGGAAAAGGTGTTCTCGGGAATAGAATAGAGTTGTGGTGGGAACAGGATCATGACTCGAATTAATTTCCGGGAGGGTGCCCTTTTCAATTGCTTGATATTTTAGTAAAAGTCTTGTATTTATTTATCCATGAAACTTGAAAGCATGGAAACAGTGAAGACATACCGGGGCAAGGCGCTTATCGCCGATCCCATATACCAGTATATCTGGTTTACTGTGCCGTCCTCCGATCTTCCCCCGGAAAAGACAGAGAAAGACCTGATAGATTCTCCATGGCTGCAGAGACTGAGGAGGATATATCAGCTCCAGAGCGCCCGCTGGGTGTATCCGGCGGCGGAGCATACCAGATTCCAGCATTCTCTCGGAACCATGCATATGGCCGGTGAATTCGGCAGACACCTCTATCCGGGACTCAAAGAAACATTTTCCGAAACACCTTCCATAAACTTTATTGAAGAGCTCTTGAGGGTGGGAGGCCTTCTCCATGATGTAGGGCATGGGCCATACGGACACTTCTTTGACGACCATTTTTTAAGTCAGTATGACCTGACCCATGAGATACTGGGGCAGAAGATTATAACAGACAAACTCGGGCACCTGATAAAGGATATAAGCCGAAGCCCCTCGGGTGTTTTCGGGGAGGGCGAATGTCTCGATCCAGAGCAGATCGCTTTCCTTATTAGGAAACCCGGGGATGGAAGAGAAGAGCAGCCCGGATGGCTCTACTTTTTAAGGCAGCTTTTTTCAGGCGTTTATACCGTTGATAATCTTGATTATGTTCGAAGAGACGCCTACATGACCGGATTTTCCATAGATATCGTTGATATGCAGCGGCTCCGGTTCTATACATTCTTTACGGAAAAGGGACTTACCCTTCACCAGGTGGGAGTTCCGGCGCTCGGCAGATTTCTGAATGCCAGGCTCAGCCTGTATTCCAATGTGTATTTCCACAGGACAACAAGGGCTATCGATCTTAATCTTCAGGAAATATTCAAAGACACCATGGATATAATATTCCCGTGTGATCCTGCTGATAATCTGGATGAATATCTGAATTGTGATGACTGGAGCCTGTTTAACGAAGTAAAGGGATGGCTGAAGGCAGAAGACACGAAAAAGGAAAAGCTGAGCAGGCAGTGGGAAAAACTTCACGGCAGACAGATCAAGTGGAAAATGTCTTTCTCCGCGGAATTCTTCGTGGATAAAATACAGAGGGGAATCAGGTTTTCCAGTGCGGAAGAGTATGAAAGGCAGATAAAAGAGGCTCTTCCTGAAGCACTGAAAGAGATAGATTTTCGTGTGGATCTCGCGACGCAGGATCCCAGACCGATAAATCCCATGGCGGAAGATGACAAGAAAATAAATATCTTCAACCCCTCCACTGAATCCATATCGCTTGAACCGATAAATGATATTTACCGTTTTATCCCGGCAAGGGTCACGCACTTCCGGGTGTTTTCTCTCGACCACCAGCACGACGAAGCGCTGACAGCAGCTTCAGAGAAGGTGCTGGGCTCGATTGGTGATATTGTTACCACGAATATTTGAAGTTTGAACAGGATGACCGCGTCTTCCACCATTGGAAAAGAGGGAGCGATAAGAGAGGTTACCCACTATGTGTGATACGATTGTTGCGACATCCGGGGCCACCGCCGACGGTGTGGTCCTGTTCGGAAAAAATTCCGATCGTGAACCGAACGAGGCACACCATGTGATCTCTATTCCCGCCGAAGACCATTCCCCGGGTAGTCATGTTTCATGCACCTACATTGAAATCCCACAGGTAGGACACACCAACGCCCTTCTCCTCGCCAAACCATTCTGGATGTGGGGAGCGGAAATGGGTGCAAATGAGCACGGCGTCGCGATAGGAAACGAGGCGGTCTTTACAAAAGAGCCCTATGAAAAGCAAAAGTCGCTTACCGGTATGGACCTTCTCCGGCTCGCTCTGGAACGCGCCTATACCGCGTCTGACGCTCTCGATATCATCACCGGTTTGCTGGCCGAATATGGTCAGGGAGGAAATTGCGGCTTCCGGCACAAGCTCTCCTACCACAACAGTTTTCTTATAGCAGACCCCAATGAGGCATGGGTTCTCGAAACGGCGGGTCGCCACTGGGCCGCGAAAAAGGTGACCGGAGTGTACGCGATCTCAAACGGTATCACCATCGGGAATGACTGGGATCTTGCCTCGCCCGAACTCGTCGATCACGCGATCCAAAAGGGATGGTGTAAAAATCCAGGCGATTTTCACTTTGCCCGCTGTTATTCTGATTTCATCTACACCAGATTCAGTTGCTGCAAAGAACGCCGCGCGAGAACCACCGAACTGCTTGGCGCCAGAACGGGCAGACTGACATCTTCCGATTTTATGTCTATTCTGAGAGATCATGGTTACAGGGACAGCGAAACGCGGCTTCCAGATAAGGGGATTACAGGGTCCACAATATGCATGCATGCGGGATTCGGACCCGTCAGGGGAAGTCAGACAACGGGGTCAATGGTGTCAAACCTGCGCACTGATCGGGCCACTCACTTTGTCACCGGAACAGCGGCTCCGTGTACCGGGATTTTCAAGCCTGTATGGATCGATGCCGGGATACCGGATACCGGTCCTACGCCGTCGGGAACATATGACGCCACGACCCTTTACTGGAGACATGAGCTACTCCACAGAAGAGTGCTGCGCGACTTTTCAACATTCCTCGAAACCTGCAGCCCGGAGAGGGATGCCCTCGAAAGGAAATTCTTTTCAGAAGCCCTCGATTTTGCCGATCACACGGATTCCGAACGCCGCGACTTTTCAGCCAGATGTTTCGCCGAAGCGGACAGAGTGGAAAAGGAGTGGCTGGAAAGAATTCCCAGTACCGGGAAAAGGCGAAGAACTCCCTGCCCTCTTTACAGAATCGCCTGGCATGGTTTCAATAAAACCGCAGAAATGCCAGATAGTTAACCTCTCAGTATAAGAATTTCTGGTAACCGTTTACAGTTTACAGTTAACGGCTTACGGTTGATAAGAACAGAAAGTAGAAGAAATTATGGGATCTTCTTTTGAAGATTTAGAAGTTTGGAAAAAATCCTGTCGGTTATCGGTACGTCTGTATGAATTATTAAGAGATTGCCGCGATTATGGAATGAAAGATCAGATGCTGCGCTCATCTGTATCTATTCCGTCCAATATTGCCGAAGGAAGTGAAAGAAAGAGTGTTCCGGATTTTCATGGCGGGGATCACAGATAGATACTTCTGTAATTTATGTTTCCCTATTGGCTGACAGTTTCCACTTTCGTCAGCTTTGCTCCGATCAAGGAGGCAATGACAACCAGGGTTGAGGAGATGAAAATCATTATAATCCCCAGGGCGGACAGTTGCCCCCATAAACCATCTTCGGCAAAACGGAAAATCTGCACAGCCAGGACTTCTGTTCCGGGTCTGGAGAGTACAACCGAGAGTGTCAATTCCCGCACAAACATAGTGGCCATCAGAATCCATCCCGATACTATACCTGGAATCAGTAGTGGTATGATAACCCGGCGCAGTGTATAGAGGGTCCCGCCGCCGCAGACTCTGGACGATTCTTCGAGGTGGCTGTGAATTTGAACGAAGGCACTCGTGAGCGGCCGAATCCCGTAAGGAAGATATGTGGCGATATACCCGATCAAAAGTGCCCAGATCGTGGCATAAAGAGGCGTATGGACAAAAAACCACATAAAGCCGACACCGACAACGATCCCGGGGAAAGAGAAAGAAAGAAAGCTTAAAGATTCCAGAAGACCTGATGCGCGGGTGCGAATCTTAACAATAACGTAAGCAACAAAGACAGACAGCGTTACGCCCAGCGATGCGCCAACTACGCCCAGAAAAACGCTGTTTCTCAAGGAGAGCAGGGAAATGGGATCTCTCAGCACTTCTATCCAGTGCTTCCAGCTCATCATGGAGAAGGCCTTCGCGCTCGGCACCATGGAGTAGGGAACAAGGGAAATGTAAAACAGGACCAGGACCGGCAGGATGATCAAAACAAGGGAAAGAATGCCAACGATTCCGAAAAGGGGATATTTGGCGTTTTTGAGATCGATCACAGAAGGGTTATATCCTCTGCTTGAGATCGTCACATATTTTTCGCTTTCCGAAGTAAGGTATCGATAAAGATAAATAAGTGTTATGGACGCGGCCAGAGCGCTCATGCCCACCGCTGCCGCCATACCGTAATCCGCGGCAAAACCGGTCGCGATGATCCGGTAGATATGAGTTGCCAGTACATATATCCGTCCCGGCATACCGATAACAGAGGGAACGGCGAAAGATGCCAGGCTCCGGACAATGACCAGTATAAAGGAGGCCAGGATGGCAGGCCTGAGAACGGGCAGTGTTACCCTGGTCAGCGTTCGCAGGTTTGATGCTCCGCAAACTCTGGAAGATTCTTCAAAGGAAACATCGAAGGATGCCATGGCGGGGGCGAGAATCAGATAGGCGATGGGCAGATCCAGCAACCCTTCCACCAGGATCATTCCCTGAAGCGTATAAATGTTGAATGGAGAACCTTCCAGGGAAAGAATCTCTCGCAGAAACAGGTTGATCAAACCATTTGAGGGGTTCAGGAGGAGGACCCAGCTGACGGAGAAAAGAATATGGGGAATCATCATCGGGATGATGGAGATGATCCGGAACAGGAATTTGAACGGGATATTGGTTCGGGTATTCAGGTAGGCCAGGAACAGGGCCAAACCGGTAGCAACAAAGGCGGATCCTATGGTGAATATGATCGTATTGATAATGATGCCGGCAAAAGCGGGATCGGTGTAAGCGTGCGTGTACTTTTCCAGGGTGAAACTGCCAAAGGCTCCGAGACCCTCAGAAAAGCTCCCGAAAATTAGCATGACGACTGGGCATACAGTCAAAAAACCGACAATTATAATCAGGCTTGGCGCCAATGCCACTCTTGGATTAAGAGTCCTGTTCATTCCGATATCACAAAACAATGGTCCGGGTCTAAGAAAAGGGTTATCTCATCCCCTTCCCTGATGGTCAAGGTTGGCTCGATTCTGGTGAAGATGCGAGTATCACCGATGATGATCTCACCCTCGTAAACTTCTCCGATGAAAACCAGGGAGTCCACCTTTCCCCGAAAGATATTGCGGCTCTCCCGTGTATTCTTTTCCATCACCCTGATGAACTCGGGTCGAATACAGATCGACACCGTATTTCCAGGTGATGTGTCAGGGCTTTTGGGACAGGTTATAGTGCCGATGCTGGAATCGATAATCGCGTAAGAATCTTCAACGGCCCTGACTCTGCCTTCGACCAGGTTGGCTCGACCGATAAAGTCCGCCACGAATCGATGATCGGAGTGGAAATAGATCTTTTTAGGTGCCCCTATTTCCATGATGCTGCCATCCTTCATCACCGCGATGGAGTCCGACAACGCCAGGGCCTCGACCCGATCGTGGGTCACATAGACGGCAGTGATTTTCAGTTCGGTCAAAAAGTCCCTCAACTCTTTTCGTGTTTCTTCTCTCAGTTTGGCGTCCAGATTGCTCAGAGGTTCGTCGAACAGGATCACCTTTGGCTCGGCAATCAGAGCCCGGGCCAGTGCGACTCGCTGCTGCTGACCGCCACTCAATTTTGTCGCCGGACGATTTTCGAAACCTTCAAGCTGCACAAATCGCAAAGTCTTTTTGACTTTTTTTATGATATCTTTTTTTGGTTCCTTCCGGGTTTGCAGAGGATAGGCCACATTATCGAATACATTCATATGGGGCCAGATGGCATAGGTTTGAAACACCATGTTCAGCCCCCGTTTTTCCGGAGGGACAAAGATGCCCTTTTCCTTTGACCAGACTGTTTCTCCCCCGATCGCTATTTCTCCCGAGTCCGGCGTTTCCAATCCAACAATACACCTGAGCAGAGTGGTTTTCCCGCATCCGCTCGGGCCTAAAAGGGTGAAGATCTGTCTGGCTGGGATGGTCAGATCAACGTCTGCCAAGGCCCTGATTCTCTTACCTTCCGAGAAATAATCCTTGTTTAAACCTTTAATGCTAATCCCCATAGATAAATACCGGAAAGGTCCTGAGACCGGAAACACAGGGTCTCAGGACCGTGAAGCAGTTGGAATAAATGAGAGGAAAATACTTTTACTACATAGCGAAGATTTTCTTGAATTCAACACCCCAGTAACGGATTTCCTTATCCGATAACACTCGAATGGGCAAAACCGTTGCTTTGTCGATGCCTGCTATTGGGGGATAAACACCGGGGCAGAGAACATACTCGCCCACCTTATCTGCCAGCATCTGCATGGCATCTCTGGACAGCCAGTAATCCACGAACAGTCTGGCGGCATTGGGGTGCTTGGCGGTCGAGGCAACGGATATTCCGCGGGGAGTACCCAGCAGGGGTTGCTCAACTCTTGCCCAATCCAGGGGAGCGGGCGCCTTGGTAATGATGTATTTCGGCATAGAGATGGCGATCAGCTTCTCACCACTTTCCACCGGCGCGGGGGTGGGACCGAACGACTTGACAAACATCGGCTCATTGGCCGCGAGACCCTTGACGAATTTCATCCAGGCCTTTTCAGAGGGAAAAACATTCTCTTTCAGCCCGATGAGCCAGGAAATAGTGGTTGCATGGCTGGAGGGATTAGCCATAACAATCTTCCCCTTCCATTTGGGGTCTGTCAGATCTTCGTATCTTTTGGGAACATCCTTCGGTTTGACAAGCTCCTTATTATAAATCAGGGCGACATATTCAATACCAAAGATCTGAATCTTATTGTCCTTTCTTGTCCATTCGGGATAGATGGCGGCCGCAGGTGATTTGTACGCGGCCAGAACGCCCTTATCTTTCAGGAGTTTCATGATCGGCAAAGGTGATTGAAGTACATCGGCAATAAGCTTTCCGGCCTGATATTCAGTCAGGACGGTCGCGAGGAATTTCGAGGTGGAAATTCTCGTATACTCTCCCTTGACACCTTCATCTTTGACAAACTCCTGCATAATGGGTTGAATAGCCGTAATGTTAGCGTAAAACGATACTTTCCCCTCCGCCTTTGCTTTCGCAGCAAGGGTCTGATCTGCTGAGTATGCGTAAGGAACCATAAAAAAAACAACCATTAACAAAACTATGATCTTTTTCATCACTACACCTCCTTTGGCGCTACTATGTGCTATTATTTATCTCGGCTGGATAAACCGAGCCATCAGAATCAGGCCATGCTCACCTGGCAGTTTATAACCACCAGGTTTTTTATACCCCTTAAATATGTTTTCTACAATATAAATTCCGCAGCCCTTCCCTGTACGCATCCGCAGAGGGACACGTTTTACAGAATCTTCTGTCCTGCCCGATCCGGCTTCGTGATCATACAATGAAAAGATTCTTTGTCGAAAAATTGGGGTCGCTTGTAAGATTGACTCCAATACGCCTCAGGCCTGCCTCATCACCCGGCGTGGGAATGTGGGTCATGTGTACCTCACAACCCATGAGATCTTTCAGCTTCTCCACGGCAAGCTGGGCCGCGGGGTTTGTCGTTGCACTTATCCCCAGCGCGATGAGCGTTTCATTCAGGTCAAGGCTGACCGATTTTTCACCAAGGATTTCTGTTTTCAGACTCCTCACAGAATCGGTTATGTTTTTGGGCAACAGCTTTATCTTTTTCGGGATTTCCGCCAGATGTTTTATTGCGTGTATAACAAGACTGGATGCCGCATGCATAAGGGGTGAGTTATTCCCGGTAATAATGGTACCGTCCTCCAACTCTATGGCGGCCCCGCAATAGATTCCTTCATTTCCCTTGTCTTTTTCCTGTGCCTCACTGGCGGCATCACGAGCCGGGTTGACGACGTTTCTATACTCAGGTTCGAGTTGAAAGTCTTTGATAAAGAGTTCTACCCGCTGGACCGTTTCTCTGTCGGTTAATCCCACCGCATATTCACACTTGTATCTGAAGTAACGTCTGA
>Ga0222641_1000173_pt1 | contig 13482 bp, 22 predicted proteins | sample AntAcemetagen227_FD_179877 | JGI IMG/M metagenome (GOLD analysis project Ga0222641, IMG submission 179877) | Saline water microbial communities from Ace Lake, Antarctica - #227 | ecosystem: Environmental > Aquatic > Non-marine Saline and Alkaline > Saline | place: Antarctica: Ace Lake...
AAGGAGCTTTTAGTTCTATGAATACATTCACATCTAACTTGGATATAATTGCTATTGCAGTAGTATTCGGAATCTCTTTAGTCGTAATTCTTGGTGCATTTGCTGGGATAGGTTACGGTGGAGGAGGTAGAGGAGGATTCTCAGCTATCTAAATAAGTTAAATTTGAAGAAGCTCCAGGCAAGAAATTTGTTTGGAGTTTTCTTTAAATTATTTTTTTTTGTTTTAATTTAGAGTAGAATTGAAGTTTATCAGATATTATTAAAGGTAATTTTAATTCACCATTTTTAAGTAATAAATCGCATAATATTTTTATTTCTGTTTCATCAGTAATTTTTTTTAATATTAATATTTCAGCTTTGCCTGTTTTTTTATTTAAACTTATTGTTAAGTTAAGAGAAAGATCTTGTTTCATAATTATAAAGTTTTGAAAAAGTTTTCTGAATCTAGTTCTTTTAGTTGAATTTTGTTATATTGTAATACAAGTTCTTCAACGTCTTTTTTGTCAGGAACTTCTATTTTTATTTTAGCTCTTGATTCTAATAATTTTGAGTATTTTGAATCAAATTCTTTTTCAATTGTTTTTAGTCTAATGTAACAATGGGATTCATAAATTCTTATTTTGTTTACTACTCTTGCAAAGTGTTCTTTTTCACTATCATTCATGTGTTTAATATTAATTAGAAATTCTATATTATCATATTCAACAAAAGCTGCGTTTAATTCTCTAATGGCTTCATCTAATTGGTTTAAATAATTCTGTTTTCTTTCTTGTTGTTTTTCCATGTAATAAGATAGTAATAACATATTAATATAAGCTTTTTGTTTTTATTTATTGCATGGGAATTGTTTTATTAGATAGTTCAACGCATTCTTTATTGAGAAAAATATTAAAAGAAAAAGTTATTTCTGATAATGCTAATTATACTAATTCCCAAATAGTTAAACTCGGTTTAGAAAAACTAAAACAAGGGGCTGTTTAAAATGTTTGATTTAACTGGATTAATAAATAATTTTTTAAATAATCGTTCTTTTAAAGAATTTACTGTTGATGCTGAGGTTTTAGCTTTAAGGAGTGAAACAATTAGAAAGGTTGATTGTGCAATTACTGTTAAAGAAACAGTTGAGCCTTTAATTAAAGTTATTAGAATGAATGCGTTTATTTTTGTTACTACTATGATTGCTTTTGTGATATCAGGCAATTTAGGTTTGTTTTTGTGCTTGTTAGGGTTAGGGGTAAACTTGTATTATTCTAAAATTCAATCAGAAGCAATTTTAAAAGTTCAAGATAAATATAAAATTCGGTGAAATTATGGGTTTTGAAGATTCAATTGAAGTGGTTAGAGAAAATAGGTTAGGTTCTACGGAACAGTTAAAAAAAGTTAAAGAAAAATCTGAGTTAGTAAAAGATATTATTATGGTTGTGTTACCAGTTGCTTTTGTTTTAATTATTTTAGTAATTATGTTGGTGAGGTTTTTGTTTAAATGAATCCAATGGAAAATATTGTTGGGAATCAAATGCAGAAAACAAGCTTTGATAAAAGTTTGTTAGATAAGCTTTTTGCTAAAGATGAAATTGAAAAAATTACTGCGATCCATAAAAAAACTACTCCTACTAGGGAGGATATGCAAGAGCTTAAACAATTGCTAACTGGTATGGAGGTAAAATTATTAAATTTTGATCAGGATTATCCTCATATTCTTGGCCGTTATCTTGTTAGGATAATTGAAACTTTTTCTTATTATGAAAGCATGGAAGAATTATATTCTAGAATTAAACCATTTTTAACTGAAGCTAGAACTAAAGAACTTTTTTCAACAATGATTTATACGTTAAAAGCAACTTGTTTATTTTATTCTAGTAATTTTCAATGGATTGAAAGAAGTACAATGAGTATTGAAGGTAGTGGATTTTTTAATGCTTTAACTAATAAATTTGAATTAAGTTATCCTCAAATGGGTGGGGTTCAACAACAACAAAATCAAGGATTACTTGGGGGAGTGTTTAAAAGATGATTAATTTTAATGAGATTAAAAGATTTGTTTCGTATATTGCAGTAGGAATGGTAACAGTAATGTTCGTTTTTACTATGTTGGTTTTAGAAGTTAGTCCTTTTATTGCTATTTTTATTGGTTTTTTTATTAGTTTAGTAATGGGTTTTTTGTCTTTTGTTGCTTCTTCAAGCACGTTTACAAAGATTATTTCAGGTGCTGAGTATGGTGTTTTGATTTTTAATTCAACTGGCCATTTAAAGTTTTTTACTGCTACTATTCAAGGAGATAAATTTGTTTCTTATATTAATGGTAAACCTATTGAACAAAAGTTTAATCGTAATTTGTTTTGGTATGTTTCTAAAAAAATTAAACATGGTATTTTAAGACAGAGTGAAGTTAAGCCTGGTGTTGATTCTGATGGAAAACCTGTTATTGATTCTAAAAATAAAGTTATTTTTGAAGCTCCAGTTGAAGGGGATAATATTTCTAATGAACTTTTTAAAACAGATTATCCTTTTTTAGTTTATAATCCTAGTATTAAAAGTTTTATTACTAAAGAATGGTTGTTTAAAAGAGAATATGATTCAATGTTTTTTAATTTTGGTTGGGAATTAAAACAAAGTATTGATGAACATAATAAAGCTGCTGGTGGTATTACTAGAAAGATTTTGGATTTAATTGCTTTAAAATCTAGAGATCCTCAAACTAAAAAGTTTATGATGCTTATGATTGGTTTAGTTGTAATTGTTTTAGTTGTTGTTCTTTTCGGTGAACCTATTATGACTTTTTTAAATTCGGTTTTAGATGATCCAGCTAGTGCTGAAAATTTAATTACTTCAAATAAATTAAGTTAAAAGTAAGGGTGTGTGTTAATGAGATTGCCAAAGTTGTTTAGTCCTCAAAATAATACTAGGTTTTATAAGCTTAAAATTAAAGGTAATACTGGAGTAATAATTTTTTCTGAGTTGGTTAAGCGAAGTTTTGTTACTGATTTGCTTATTAAGAATTTGCAAAAGTCTAAGGCAGATATTAATTTGACAAAAGAATTAAATTTTGAAGCTGTTAGGGTTGTTACTGATTCTAAACAACTTTCTTTGTTTCAACCAATGTTTAAAAGTTATGTTGATAATGTTAGGCATAATGTTAATAAGAAAAATATTAGTATTGTTAATTATAATTTGACTAAAATAACTATTTCTCCTAGGGATTCTGTTTCTTTAAGCATTGAATCTGAGGTTGATATTGAGGTTGCATTATGATTCCTGTGGATTTGGCTTCTTATTTTTTTCCCTGGTTTTTGCTTATTTATGCGTGGAACTCTTGGAAAGATTTTAAAACAAAAAGAGTTAATGCTATTCCTTTTGCTATGTTGAATGGTATGTTGTATGTTGGTTTTTTTCTTTTGCATAAAAGTATTTTTGTTGGTTTATTGCTAACTGTTGTTTTTTATTTGTTATGGAAGTATGGGAAATATTTGTATAAGATTGATGTTTTTAGTATTGGTGATTTTTCTATGTTGTTGCCTTTTTCTTTATTGTCTTTCTTGTTTTTAGATTTAATTAATATGATTCTTGCGTATGTTATTTTGTTTGTAATTGGTTTTGTTTGGTTGAAGGTTTTTAAGAATGGGAGTTTTTGTCCTCCTGTTTTCTTTAGTATTATGCTTGTTTTTGCAAAAATATTGATTTTTAGTTAATAGAAAGGTTTTTGTTTTTCAAAGACAATAAGGTTATAGCATGATTAAAAAAACTTGTTTTTTGTTATTAGTATTACTTTTATTTAGTGGTTGTTTAGAAGATTCTGAAAGCAATGCTGTTAATTGGTTTAGACTTGCTAATTACCCTGACCCTTGTGTTGGAGATAATAATGTTCTTGTTGGAATTGGTGATGAATTAACTTGTAAAGTTATTGATGTTAATTCTACTGGGGGAAGTGGAACTACTTATACTGGTTTGAATCAGATTGTTGTTGATTCTGATGCGAATACGATTGCGAATGCTATTTGGATTGCTAGTGAAGCTGAGATTGATGCTAATGCTTTGGCTGTTGTTAATGCTTTAGATTTGAATACTTCTCTTGGTTATTCTTCTTATAATTGTGATAATAATAGTAGTTGTACGATTACTGGTAGTATTAATTCTACAACAGGAGAATTTGTTAATTTAACAGTAACAGGAACAACTACAACAGAAACAGATTTAAGTGTTTTTGATGATTTTAATGCTGGTATTACTGGTTCTTATCCTTTGATTTATAAAAAAGCAGGGAGTTTTTCTTTGTTTGGTTCAACTGTTAGTGGTACTGCTAGTATGGGGGTTGGGGTACTTTCAATAGCAGATGGGCCTTATGCAACCGCAATTGGTTTTGAAGCAGTAGCTGATGGTACTTCTACTATTGCAATGAATAACAAAAGTTATGCTACTGGGAATTATGCAATGGCTTTTGGTAATTATGCAAGTGCTGATGGAACTGATACTGTTGCAATTGGTTTGAATTCTGATGCTAATGTTAGTGGTGGTCCTGGTGGTTGTGTTGCTATTGGTTATGGAGCTAAGTGTACTGAACTTGGAATGGTTGCTCTTAGTAAGGATGTTAATGTTGAGAGGAATTTGATTGTTGGTGGTGATATTAATGGGAACATTGATTGGAGTTATGTTCAAAATCCAATACTTACAATAGATACTAATGCACAAGTTTCTTGTGGAGTTGGTCAAGTTCTTGGTGGTTTCAATGATGGTTGTGTTGATACTAATTCATTTGATACTGGTAGTTCAGTTGAAGTTTATTATCCAACAGACCAAGATAGTGATGTTGCTACTTACGAAGTTTTGCAAAGTTTTCCTGATGGAACTGCTGAAAGTGATACTGTAAGCGTTTCAAGTGGAACAGGAACTGTTTTAATTGACCAGTATATGACTGCTCCTAACAATCCTAACGTAACAGTAATACCAGCAGGAACTTATGAATTTCATAATTATTTAAGTATTTCTAGTAGTGCAGGAGCAACTTATTTTGATGTTAATGTTTACAAGTATGATTTGAATGGTTTAATAACACCATTTTTTGGAACTACTACAGAAGAAGTAAACGAAGCAACTTCAACTTTGTACGATACTCAATACATTTTAACTGAAGACCAAGTTATTGATGCTGATGCTCGTTTTATTGTTCGTTGGTATGTTAGAAATGACCATGCTACTGCAAAAAATGCTACAATGTATTATGGAGGAGCAAATGCTTATACCCATGTTCACACTTCAGTACCAAGAGGGGGAGATGATGGATTTGTACGTTCTATTGGAACAACAAAAAATCTTTCAATGCCAGATTTTAATATTACAGCAAACACTTTCATTGGAAATGTTTCGACTACAGGAACTGTGTTTGCAGGTTATGATTCTAAGTTTTATTCTGCTGATTCTTCTGTTGAAGTTAAAGAGTATACTATTGGTGATGTTGGTGGAATTGGTTTTGAATCACAAGTAGGTTTGATTAAAGGTTCTCCTGAAGGTCCATTGACAAGTGCTCTTGGTATTGCTGATTCAATTGTTCTTATAGATATTGAAGATGATAATGAAGTTGAACTTGTTTTTATTAAACAAGATTTGAGTGATTCTATTACTTTAACAGCAAATTTTGTTACTGATTTATTAACTGTTGACCAACATTTTGCACCTGCTTCAGATAACTCTTATGATTTAGGAACTTCTAGTTTGTGGTGGAAAGAAGGGTATTTTAAAGGAAAGAATTATTTCCGAGATACTAGCATTTACATTACTTCTGATGCTGATGGTGATTTAGATTTTTATGCTGACCAACGAATTATTAATAATGCTAACACAATTAATTTTGGAACAAACGCTAATATTGATATAACACTTGGTTTCTTAGCTGTTACAAACTCTGGACAAATTAAGTGGCTGGAAGATGAAGATTACTTTGAGTTTGATGATGATATTTTGTTGCCTGTTGGAGAAAAACTTTATTTACGAGATACTTCTCTTTATGTTACTTCAGACACAGATGGAGAACTTGATTTATGGGCTGATTCAAAAATCAATTTAAATACAACAGCGACTGAAAACTTGGTTTATTCTTCTGTTGCAATTCCTGTTGGAACAGATAAGTACCCAACTTTGACTCCTGTTTCAAGTGGAGATTTAGGAAATATTCTTCAATTAGACGGAGCTTTATTTGTTAATTCTGAAAAAGATGAAGATACTGCTGTTGATGTTGGTGTTATTGTTGATTCTTCTATTTTTAATTTTTCAGACAATTCTCATAATATTGCTTCTGCAACACAAACATGGTTATTTAGTCAGTTCACAAACACAACAAGAAGTGGAACTGTTGATGCTTATTTAGATGGTTATAGTGAATTGAATGCTCCTTTGTATTACACTCATACTAATGAAGCAACTTATTCAGGAGCTTATGATTTAACAGTTATTAATGATGGGTTAAATGGTTCTATTTCAAGTGAATCTACTTTTGATGCAGCAGGAAAAACTTTTAATGTTACTAATTTTGGGAATACTGTTAATGTTGATTGTGCAGAAACAGTTACTAACGGAACAGTTAATGTGTCCAATACTGGTGTTATTGCTCAAATTACTACTACTGATTCTGATGTTGACGCTGATACAGTAAACAAAATTTATTCTGTTGGAACTATTGATTCTTCATCTACTCACAATGCAAGCCTGTATGATTCAAAAGGCTTTGGTTGGTATAATGTTTCTGATAATGCACCTCTTAGATTTGGAGAAGGAAATTCTGGAACAGGAATAGAAAACGAAGGCGATATTGAAATTGTTTATACCGGAACAAACTGGGATTTTGATATTAGACTCGCGACAAGTGCAATTCGTTTTAATCAATCTTTATTCGATACAGATTTCGAGATTTATGGCGATACAGGATTAAATTTTAAAGTAGATGCAGGAACAGGTTCCACTAATATTGGGGACGGAGGAACAACTAATTACTCCGAATTTGAATCAGATGGAACATTAGAGTTTAATGGAACAGCAACCGTTTGGAGAAACATTAATTTAGGGGCTGCTCAATTATCAAGACCAAGTTCTTCACAGCCAGATTTAGAAAATTTTGTTGATGAAGTAGGAGCAGACACAGGTATTCAAACTTATGGGTTTGCAGTTGGAGAAAAGATTTATGGTTCTTTTGAAATGCAGCACGATTACAAAGAAGGTTCGGATATTACTTTCCACGTTCATTGGCAAGGAATTACTGCTCCGTCAGGAACTGATAATGTTCAATGGAGATTAACATATACTTTAGGTGCAGATGATGCTACTTTAGATGCTGTTACTATTATTGATTCTGCTGATACTACATTCGATACGCAGTATGAATTTAAGCGAACTGATATTGTGGTTATAACTGGAACAAATATAACAATTGGACAGCAAATGCTTTTTACTTTAGAAAGAGTAGCGGCAACTGGTGATGCTTATGTAGGAGATGCTTTAATTGCTACTGCTGGAATTCATTATGAAGTTGATACAGTAGGAAGTAGAAATATAATAACAAAATAATGGAGAATTTTAATATGGAGTATAAAGTAACAAAAACAAACACTTGGGGAATCAATCCTCATTTAAACAAATTCAAAAAAGGGGTACGTGTAAAAATAACAATCGAAACAGTTAACAAACAAGAATACATAAAAAAATGCTACGAAGGAAAAGAAATAAAGTAATGGAAGTAAAGCACTTCCACTAAATGCTTATAAAGATTAAAAAATAAAATAAATACATAATAAATAAAAATAATTATTAAAAAAATATTATGTTATGGAGATGATATGTTATGAACGAACTAATTTTTGACGAAAAAAAAGAATATACTATTTGGATAAATCGAGAAGGAAACAAACTAACCTTCTACAACACAACTAAAGTAATGACAAACGGAATACTAATCTCATTCATAGACCGAGACGGACAAAACCAAATCTTCGACTCCAAAATGCTAACACAAGCAAAAGAGGAGAGAGAATAATGGTTTTTCCACCAAAAGTAGAAATAATATTCGCATACGATAAAAACTTAACTAAAGCAATACTTAACCACCCTTATTTAGATGAACTTGATGCAATAAACAGATTAATGCGATACTCATTAAGTTTTGAAGACATAGACAAAACAATGATTGAATTAATGGGTAACAGATGGACCGGACAAGACAAAGAAAAACAAGAACAATATTATAACAATGGAAAAGAAGAAAACAGAAAAAGAACAAAAAATCCATTAATCCAATACTTTGAATTAAAAATAAAAAAAATAGAATTATACCCAAACAAAAATGATTCAATGCTTAAAATAATTTTAGAAGATGCAAAAATACAATTACCAAAAGACAAAATAATAACTTCAAGAGAATTTAGAACACTTTATTATTTAGAAAGTCAAGGCACATTATTACCTGAATTATCACAAAACGTATGGGCAAAACTATTAACCTTATGGACTAAAAAGTATGGAAAAATAATAATAAAAAAAGAAGTAACTGAAGAAGAACTTATTGCAGAAAAAATATTAAGTGAATTAGAAACATTCAGTTTAGTTGAAGATATAAAAAAATGCCTTAGTTATGGAAGAGCATATTTTGAAAACGACCAAGTATTTATTCCTTCTTCAGCAATAGAATTAATAATTCAAAAAAATAAATGGAATTATAAACTAACAAAAATTGCTTTCTTTTTAGAAAAATTTTTAGCTGATCGTTCAGAACCAAAAAGAGTTGGCCCTAAAAGAATTGTTAGATTTTGGAAATTTAAAAAAGAAGCATTAAACATGGATTATGAAAATTTAATACTTAAAGGTGAAGAAAATGAAGAAAATTAAACTTTACGGAGTAGCAGGAGCAGGAAAAACAACTAAATGTTTAAATTTAATAAAAGATTTTATTGAAGAAGGATATAATATACAAGATATTACCTTTACAACATTCACAAGAGCAGGAATACATTCAATAAAACAAAAATTAGAAGAAAATTCTGTTTTTTTACCTGAACAAAATAATTTTAGAACCTTACATAGCCTTTGTTGGAGATTAAGTGGTTTTCAAACTCCAATGAATTGGAAAAAGTTTTGTTCTGAAAAAAATTTAGATTATTTAAAAGATGAATTTGCAACAGAACAAACAATAGGACAATATATTGACCAAACTTATGAAAAAATCCAAAACATTTGTTGTGAAAATGTTTCTAAATTAACTCCAACCCAAATTGATAATAGAATAAAAGAACTTTATGAAGAAGATGAAAATATTGACCAAAACAAAAGAGAAGATATAATTCAAGGCCTTGCTTGGCTTGTTGAATGGAAAACTGAAAAAAACCAATATGCTTATTCTGATGCGTTGATAAATGTTATAGAAGAAAAAAAAGAATTAAATTCAAAAATTCTTATTGTTGATGAAGCACAAGACCTTTTTCCAAGTCAAATAAAAGTTATACAGCAATGGATTCAACAAAGTAATATAGATTTATTTGTTTTAAGTGGAGATGATGACCAGTGTGTTCACGAATGGGCAGGAAGCGATCCAAAATTTATAATAGAAACTAAATGTGATGAAGAAATAGTATTAGATAAAAGTTATAGATGCCCTAAAAATATTTGCGAACTTGCTAATAAAATATTAAAAAAAATAGATTATAGAAAAGAAAAATGGTTACATTCAGATAAAGAAGGAGGAAAAATAGATTTTTTAGAATATCCTTCATTTAATGAAATTATTTCTAAAATCAATTTAAAAGAAAAAACTTATTTTTTATTTAGAGCTAATAAAATAAAAAATTCTTTTGCTGAACTTTTATTTAGGAGAACAAACATTCCTTATGGTTTTATTGATAAAGGAGTTGGTAAATATACTTTCAAATATATTAATGTTAATAATGCACTAATAAAATTAGATACTAATAAAGATTTAAGTTTTGATGAATTAAGTTATTTGATTGATGTTATTAAAACTGATCAGTTAATACGAGGAGTAAAAACAGGTTTTAAAAGAAATAAAGATAATGAAAGTAAAGTTTTTTCTAAAGATTATTTTATTAGAAATGTTGTTAAGTGGGCTTTGAAATCATATTCTAAAGAGTTTAATTTAAAAGATGAAATTATTAGTTGTATAGAATATGACCGGGTTTCTGGAAAAAATCAAGATAAAAAGCTTGAAAATAATATTATTAGAATAGAAAAACTTAGTGTTTCAAGTGATATTATTTCTTTTAAAAAAAATGTTAGTGTAAAAGGAATAAAATCAGCAGAACTTCCATTATCTTTAGGAACTTTTCATGCAAGTAAAGGCTTAGAAGCAGAATCTGTTACGGTGTTCTTAGGAACAAGTAGGTATTTTAGGGAAATTAATGATACTGAATGGCGTTGTTTATATGTTGCAACTACTAGAACCCGTAACAAGCTTACTTTTGCTAATACTAACTTCTTTAATGAAGATTTTGCACTTTATGATGCTTTTAAAACACTCTAATTTTTTTAACAGTGTAACATTAACCGTAACACGTTATTTTATGTTTCCTTATAGGGTAGGACTAGAAATAAATGTTTTTGTTACAGTGTTACGGTGTTACGGTATGGTTTATAGAAAATATTTTTTTTTATTTCTGAAAACCTCCTTATAGCGTAACAGTTTGAATTAGAAACCTTTATATAGTTCTTAGGTTATTATGTTATTATGGATTATAAAAAAACTAGTTTGGTAATTCCAAAAGAAATTTATTGGAAAGCTGTTTCGTATGGAGCAAAGAATGAAATTAAAGGTGGCTTTAAAGGAGTAGTTGTTTTAGGAATTAAACAATTACTTTCTTTAAAGGAAGTTGATTCTTGTCAGTGTGATAAGTCTGGTGTGGGTTCTCACGTTTCTAAAGAAGAAAAGGGAAAAGAGGAGGGATTATTTCGTGGCAGATAAAAAAATTTGTAAATATTTAGGGTTTCAGATTTATTTTAATGAATTTAAAGGAGAATTTTTTTGTGATGTTGGAGAGTTTACGCATTGTTCATATAAACTCTCTGAATTGAAAGATTCAATAAAAAAAGAAGTTGATACTAGACTTTCCCTTGATGTTATTTATTGTGGTTCGGGGGAAATGGAAAAAGTAAAAGTTGTCAAAGTAATTGATGCTTATAGAGGAATTAACCTTATTCTTGATTCTAATAGATTAGGGGTAGGAGTTCCAAATAATACTGAACCTAAAAATTTATATCCTCTAACTGAGAAAAATGTGAAGTTATTTGAGGAACATGTAAAATTAAGAGATGAAGGTTGGGATTTGATTCGTAAAGCTGATTCAATGTATAAAACCTTTGATTCTTTTGAAAAAGATTTTTTTTATAAAAAATTGAAGGCTTCGTTTTCTAAAGGAGTTGTTTCTAAGTGATTTGTGTTGATTCTATTTTTGAAAGTATTTGTTTTTTTTGTAAAATAGCTTTATCTATTATTTTTATTGTGGTTGCTTATATTAATTTTAATAATTGGATTATGTTTAGTATAGGTGATTTTGGTTGGCTTTCTATTACAGCATTTAATAATTTAAATTTTTTTACTATTACTTTGTTACTTTGTTCTGTTTATTTTATTTGGCAAGAGGATATTTATTGGTTTACCAAAGCTAGACTTGGGGTGTTGTTGAAGTGATTTGTGTTGTGTGTGGTCGTTGTTTTTTTCCTTTTTTGGGGAATGAGTGTTGTTGTAGTATTTCTTGTTTATTGAAATCTAAAAAAAAGGAGTGGAGTGAATAATGGTTAAGTTTGTGAATGGTGAGAATGGTTTGAAGGCTTTTAGTCGGAAGGATATTTTGCAGGTTGTTGAGTTGATTGATTTTGCTCGGTCTGATGTGTCTTTTGGTTTTAAGAATGCTGAGTGGTGTTTGAAGTTGAAGGGGAAGTTGTTGAAGTATGTTAAGATGAATTGGGGGAGGGGTATTGTTGTTCCTAAGAAGATTGATAGGAGTACGTTTTGAAGCTTATTCTCGGCTTTTTGTTGAGGTTTAAGAGGAAGTGAAAAAATCATGAGTTTGGTATTCAAGGGGGTAGAGCCTAAAAGAATTGACTTGGAAGATGGTTTACACGTAGGTAAATTAAGTAAATTAGAGGAAAGAAAGGTTGATGGTAAGGATTATTCTTACTTGGACTTGTTTATTCTTTTACAGGGTGAGGAAGTTGAATTAAAAGTAGGGTATCCGTTGCCTAAAGCTGGTGAAGGAATTAATAAAGAAACTCAGTTGGGTAAGCTTGTTAAACGGTTTACTGGAAAAGAGATTATTATTGATTCTGATTATAATCTTGAAGATGTTTTGAAGGTTGATTCTATTGTTCAATTTCAAACTAATATAAATGATAAAGGTTATGCTGAGGTTATTAAGAATACTTTGAAACCTTCTCCTATGCAACATTCTAAAAAGGAGGCTTCGCCATGAGTGGTGGAGTTTCTGAGTTGGGGGGAATGAAAATAGTTAAGGAGAAAGGTTTTGATTTTTTAAAATATGTTGCTATTATTAGTGGATTAATCCTTGTTGTTGGTATTAGTGGTTTAGAGATTAAATTACATACTGATAATAATTTGATTATCTTACAACAAGATTTAAACATTCTAAAAGAAAATGATTTAGCTTTGGCTCAAAATCAAAGGTTGATTATTGATTCAATAAGAAACAATCAACTTTGTGGTAATGGACAATTTATTCCAGATTCAAATAGGTTAAACGAAGTGCCAAGAGGAATAGTTTATTCCTGTTTTATTCAAGAGGTAGAATAAGTATGTTTTCCGGGTTAGAGGAATTGAGTGAATACCCCCAAAGTATGAACTTAGTTTTTCCTCGAAAGAAAAAAAGAGGGTCGTGATTGTGAATGAGTGAAGCAGAAGTACAAGACTTGCATAAAAGAATTAGGATTGAACTTGAATTATTATGGCATTTACTTGCTTTAGGTATTTATGGTGCAATAGGTTGGCATTTACATAAATTATTACAAAAAAGCGAGGTGCAAAAGGAATGAAAAGAAGCAACATTTTTTTAATTTGGATGAGTACAGTATTAGTAATTAGATATTTTTTTCATCCTGAATGGACGTCTTTAGAAATGATTTCAGGCACAATTATTTTGATAGGTGTATTTGGGCTTGATTTACTTGAAGATATAAAACAAGAAATACAAAATGCAACATAAGGGCAGGTAAAATTACGAAGGGAAAAATATGAAAACAATACTAAATTTTAGCGGGGGAAAAGATTCGACCGCCATGTTATTACATTTAATTGAAATAGGTAAAAGACCCGATAAAATTGTTTTTGCAGATACTTTAATGGAATATCCAGAAATGTATAATTATATTGATAAAATAGAAAAAGAGATTAATCAAAAAATTATTAGAACAAAACCTAAAAATACTTTTTTTAAATGGTTTTTTGATAAATGGAGTAGAGGAGAATTTAAAGGCAGAATAAGA
>Ga0222641_1000185_pt1 | contig 13157 bp, 12 predicted proteins | sample AntAcemetagen227_FD_179877 | JGI IMG/M metagenome (GOLD analysis project Ga0222641, IMG submission 179877) | Saline water microbial communities from Ace Lake, Antarctica - #227 | ecosystem: Environmental > Aquatic > Non-marine Saline and Alkaline > Saline | place: Antarctica: Ace Lake...
GTGGAAACAGGATTGCCGACGGCGCGCCCTCGTGTCACTTTGTCATTGAACACCATATTGAAGGGTGATTACGAATATAATTTTTGACGCACTCGTAAAAAGCTCCACTATGCCGACACATTGGCATTATAATGGGAGGCAACTTGTTATGTAGCATGGGGTCTCCCCGCCCTTTGTCCCATCCCGCCAAGGGAGAGAAAACATGAGTCTTCACAAAACTATCGCAAATGCGGAAAAACATAGAAAGGAACGATCAAAATGAAAATTCAAAAATTATTAATACTAACGCTCACTATAACATCTATATTTCTAGCAGGATGTAACATTAAACTAGATTCTAACGCCGTTGATCCAAAAGAATATTTAAAGACTGATAATACGTCTGCTGAAGTGTATCAAAAAGGCGCCAAAGGACAATTTTATAATCCTTTTAATTTCAGTCATACCGAGTTTGGCAGGCTTATACTAATCAGTATCGATGATCATCCATTAATCAAAACTGTTGAACTTGTTGTCCAAAACGATAACAAGGGAGCATTTGTAGTTGTCTATTACCACAATGGCAAGGTAGAAAATTATATCAACACCCGTCTTTCCATCGACAAAAAATACCTGAAACCGAATGCAGATTGGGAAATCGCTGGTGAGCGGGATTTTGATTTTACTTTTGAAGATACTAAGAATGGAATATCTTTCGCCCTTGATATTACAATAAAGAATGGACAACGAATAAAAATTAAGTTGCGAGAGAACCAAGCAGATGTAAAAAGATATTCCTTTCTCGCCGCAATTGGTGCTGACTTGAGTGAAGTCAAAAGATTCCCGTTTATTTATTTGAGAAAAGCAGGATTTATTCCAGTTGAAGGGACTGAAGTGAGTTTTGAAATCGACGGTGAAAAGATGGAATTAACAAAAGTTCCGATAAAGGTAGAAGGGCAAAAATGCTTCAAAACAGTTTATTCCCTTACACCTTTGCCGTTTTTCTGGAATGAAGAACGAAGCTCTTATCTTTCACCAGAAAAAATTACCGATAAACAAATATACCAAAAGGATAATGCTGTGTATTCGTTTAGAGATAATAATGGGCACAAAGAAATTGAAAGGGTAACCTATAAAGCAAATGGACATTCGGCAAGTCTTAGGTTTTCTCCTCCATTCCCGGATTTCGCCTCATTGAAAACCGGCAGTAAAATAGAAGGGAGGTTTTGTCTCGGTATTGATGATATTGGTGGAGTTATTGGTGGAACATATTCTGTAATCAGCACTAATGGTGAAACCACAATTGATTTTCAACCTGAAAAATGCTGGCAACCTATGCCTGGTAAAGACTGGGTTTCAGCATATCGATATCACGCGAAAATAAAATTGGCAGAAGGTGACAGGTTCAAAATACAATCGAAATGGACTGTTAAATAATCACCAGCGTATGAAGAAATGTACAAAAGTCAACTCGTTAGTTTGAAAAATATAAAAACAGATACAACAAAAAAACAAGCTGACTGAAACAGCGGCATGCGAATCTGAGCACGGAATGGGAAATACCACATTTATCACATTCGTAAACCACCGTGCCGCAACTTAACCTTTATTAATGGTCAGGCCGGTTTCTCATTTTGTTCCCTGTCAGGGGATAGCCCTATTTCTCCCGGGTTATCCCCTCCAGGCTTCTTTTTCCATACGCAGAAACTCGGCTCTTTCTTTCTCATCCATTACTGTAAAATCATACTCGGCATTAATCCCAATTGATTGCAATGGTTGATCAATTGAGTTTACAAGCATATCTGTAATAGGTATTTTGGGGAAAGGGAAAGAAAATGTGATCTTTACTTTATCATCTTCAACTCTAACATTTTTTACAATACCCAAATCTAGCAAAGAATGATCTATGGCGGGGTGTTTTACATCAGAAATTGCCTTAATAACTTCTTCTTTTGTCATCTCTGTATCCTTTCAATATTTGATTGTTTTTAGTCATACGTGTTTTATTGGACTTTGGTAATTATGGAATATCAGAAAAAACCTGTCAAGAATAATAACCGCAAGAAAAAAGCGGAATTATCGGAACCTGCTACTGCTATCTTTCCTCCATATGCCATAACTGGATCTCAAGACATTTTTAGGCGGAGCTTTTACCGTCCTCAGCGAGCGCTTCCAATGCACCGCGGTTAACCAGCCTGATATTGTACCCTTCTTCTTCTATAAGCTTTCTGCTCTTCATATTTCCCAAGGCTCTTGAAAGTGATTCCGGGCCTGTACCCAAAATACCGGCAAGCTGGAGTTTTGAAATGTTCAGTTTTATGATATACTGCTCACCCTGTTCTTCAGACAGATAGAGAAGATAGGCGGCCAACCGACCGGGAATTTCCTTCAGGGAAAGATTTTCGATCTGGATAGTAAATTCACGAAGCCGCATGGAGAGGAGCGCCAGAATATTCATCGTGAGCGATGGATTGTTTGTTATGAGATTTATGAATTTTTCCCTTGGAAAAAATAAGAGATGGCTTTTTGAAATTGCCCGGGCATTAGCGGGAAATGATTTTCCTGAAAAGACGGGAACAGCGCCGATAGCTTCCCCCCTCTTTAACGATGTGCAGGATCTGCTCCTTCCCTTCGGAAGAAACTTTATACACATTTACGCTTCCCTCGATTACAAGATAGAATCCGTTGCCTTCATCCCCGTCAAAAAAGATTATCTCGCCCTTGTTGAACTGTTTATCAACCGATATTTTTTTGATCTCTTCGAGGTGGTCTTCAGACAACCCACCGAAAAGCTGGCTTTTTAATAAAATATCGTTCACTTTTGTCATAATCATGATCCCTTTTTGAGAAATATCACCTCTTCTTAACATAAGTCAAGGTGATGCAATGTGCTTTAAGATAACTTGGTAATCAGCAATAACAGAAATTAATCTTAAATAAGGAGGAATCACATGTTTTGTTATCAATGTCAGGAAACGGCAAAAAACACGGGTTGTGTAGTAAAGGGTATTTGCGGCAAGACGGAAGAGACGGCGAATCTTCAGGATCTGCTCATTTATGTCTTAAAGGGCGTCGCAATCTATGGCGAAAAAGCGAAAGAAAGAGGCGAATCAGATAACAGGTATGGATTGTTCGTTGCCAGAGCCCTCTTTGCGACCATAACGAATGCAAACTTTGACAATGACAGATTGATCACACTAATCAGAGAGGGGTTGAAGCTCCGGGATGAATTAAAGAAAAAATGTGAAGGTGATATTCCGGAAGAGTTGCACGATTCTGCCGTGTGGTTCTCGGATGATCCTGCTGAATTCGATAAAAAGGCTGCCAGTGTCGGTGTCCTCTCCACAGACAATGAAGATGTCCGTTCGCTCAGAGAACTACTCATTATTGGATTAAAAGGCATCGCCGCCTATGTGGATCACGCGGCTATTCTAGGTTACGAGGATGAAAAGATATATGATTTCCTGATGGAAGCCCTTGCCTCCACAACAAAAAACCTGACCGTTGACGAGATGGTGGCGATGGTCATGAGGGCTGGAGAGTTCGCAGTCAGTGGAATGGCCCTTCTTGACAAGGCAAACACATCCACCTATGGAAATCCTGAAATCTCCAAGGTCAATATCGGTGTCAGAAGCAACCCGGGAACCCTTATCTCCGGTCATGATCTCAAGGACATGGAAGAGCTCCTGGAACAAACCGAAGGAACGGGTGTGGATGTGTACACCCATGGCGAAATGCTGCCGGCCAATTCTTATCCCGCATTCAAAAAATACACCCATTTCGTTGGCAATTACGGAGGTTCCTGGTGGAAACAAGGAGAGGAATTCGCATCCTTCAATGGCCCCATACTCATGACAACCAACTGTATTATCCCGGTCAAGGATTCATACAAAGACAGGATCTTCACAACAGGAATGACCGGGTATCCCGGAGTGAAGCATATTCCTGACAGGTCAGAAGGTGGTGTAAAGGATTTTTCAGAGATCATAGAACTGGCGAAGAAATGTGATCCGCCCATTGAGATTGAAACAGGTGAAATTATCGGAGGCTTTGCCCATAATCAGGTCATTGAGCTGGCCGACAAGGTTGTGGACGCCGTGAAATCCGGGGCAATCAAGCGCTTCGTCGTAATGGCGGGCTGTGACGGACGACATAAAACAAGGAACTATTATACAGATGTCGCTCGGGAGCTTCCCGAAGATACGGTTATCCTGACCGCGGGCTGCGCAAAGTATCGCTATAACAAACTTGATCTCGGCGATATCGGCGGTATCCCTAGGGTGCTTGACGCGGGCCAGTGCAATGATTCCTATTCCCTAGTCGTTATCGCCTTGAAACTGAAAGAAGTCTTCGGGCTCGAAAACATTAATGAGCTCCCCATATCTTATGACATTGCCTGGTATGAGCAGAAAGCTGTGGCTGTGCTTCTGGCCCTCCTCTTTCTCGGGGTTAAGGGGATTCGCCTTGGACCAACACTGCCGGCATTTGTATCTCCAGGGGTTCTCAAGGTTCTAGTAGAGAATTTTAATATCAAGCCAATCGGAGACGTGAAGACAGATATCAAAGCGATGATGAAAGGAGAATGACTCGCAATAAGGTGATTCTATGAAAGCATTACGTAAAATAATTGAGATTGATGAAGAATTATGTGACGGGTGCGGTAAATGCCTGCCGGGGTGTGTCGAGGGTGCCTTGCAGCTTATTGACGGCAAGGCGCGGGTCGTTTCAGACATATATTGTGATGGCCTTGGTGCATGTATCGGAGAATGCCCCACCGGGGCGCTCAAGATAATTGAACGAGAAGCAGTGCCATTTAATGAAGGGGCTGTGGAACAGCACCTTGCGGAAAAAGGGCTGCCCACCCTGCCTTGTGGATGCCCGTCAACGAATATCCAGACTCTTGAAACATTCACATCATGTCAGGAGGCAAACAGACCTGCCGATATCGTGGAAAGCGGCGGCGAATCATCTCTCACGCACTGGCCTGTCCAGATAAGACTTGTACCCGCGAGCGCCCCTTTTCTCAAGGGCTCCGATCTTCTTATACTTGCAGACTGCACGGCCGTCGCCTTTCCCACCCTTCACCGGGATCTGCTGAAAGGGAAAGTAGTCATGATGGGATGTCCGAAATTCGATGACGTCCAGGATTACACAAACAGATTTGCGGATATTTTCAGAACCGCGGATATTAATAGCGTTACCACCGTTACTATGGAGGTTCCCTGCTGTTCCGGCCTTCCCATAATGGTGGGAAAAGGAATAGAGGCATCGAACAGGGAAATACCGATGGAAGAAATAGTGTTAAGCACAAAAGGAAAAATCATATAAAGGAGAAAGCAGAATGTTTGAAGTTTCAGAAAAGGCACAGGAAATGATCAGAAAGGCCCTTGAATCTAGAGAAGAAAAAATCCCTGTCCGGCTGGTGTATTCCGGAGGCGGGTGAGCTGGTCCTTCACTGGGAATGTCTCTGGATGGGGCTAAGGAAGAAGATAAGATTTTCAAGGAAGATGGCATCACATTCGTGATAGATGAACAATTATTTGAACGGGTGAAGCCTGTAAGCATAGATTTCACTACTACGTACAGAGGCTCAGGGTTTTCCATTACCTCCAGCCTGTCTGGCGGTTCATGCGGAGGAAACTGCTCCGGGTGCTGAAGATAATACCTGCAATGGATCGCTGCCGTCAGTACATTATAGGGCAAAGCACATGAGTTTTGTAGTGCATGTATCAAAAGAGATTTTGTTCTTTTTCAATGAGATATCACTGTATCTGTTGTTCGGATTTATTGTTGCCGGGATACTCTACGTTTTCTTTCCGGAATCCGTCATACGTCGTCAGCTGGGGCGCGACTCCTTTCTCTCTGTCGTAAAGTCAACAATATTCGGCATACCCCTTCCCCTCTGTTCATGCGGCGTTGTGCCGGTTGCAGCTTCCCTCAGGAAAAGCGGCGCGTCAAAGGGCTCTACCATATCATTTCTCATTGCGACGCCGCAGGTTGGCGCGGACAGTTTCATGATTACCTATTCTCTTCTCGGATGGGTGTTCGCTCTTTTCCGCATTGTCGCGTCACTGGTCACCGCACTGACTGCCGGTATCATGGTTAATATCCTTGGCAGGAACGAGCCTGATCAAGCAGAGATTGTTTTACCGGACAATGCTGTCCCGCGGGAGAGTTATTATAAACGGCTCAAATCAATTCCCGGCTATATTGAATATGACCTGCTCGGTTCCCTTGCAAACGCACTGGTGGTGGGGATAATTGCCGCGGGCATTATATCCGCTCTGATACCTGACGGATTTTTTGAAAAATACCTTGGCAGTGATTTTCTATCCATGCTTTTAATGCTGGCCGTCGGAATCCCTGTCTACGTGTGTGCCGCGGCATCCACACCTGTCGCCGCTTCACTTATAATGAAGGGCATCTCACCAGGCGCTGCTCTGGTTTTTCTCCTGACGGGTCCCGCGACGAATGCCATGACTATTTTGACGGTCTTTAAGGTTCTTGGCAAAAAATCCACCATTATTTATCTGTCGGCCATTGCCCTTATCAGCCTCTTGCTGGGATATCTGCTCAATATATTTACAGCGCATTTCGGTTTTCAAAACGTCATAATCCTTCATAATCACGAAATGCTGCCTGCATGGCTGAAGACAGGCGGCTCTGTTATACTGGCCATGATGATCGGGTGGTATTATCTAAAAATCAAGATTCTGGACAAGGTAAAAGGAGAAAGAGAAGTGGGAGACAATAAAATACGTCTGTCTGTTCAGGGTATGACCTGCATGCATTGCGCGGGCACGGTAAAAAAAGCTGTCGAATCGGTCGCCGGGACATCGAATGTAGATGTTCACCTGGACGAAAAAAGCGTGGCATTTGAAATAGAGGGGAAAAGCAGCATTGAAAAAGTAAAGGCGGCGATTGAACGCGCAGGCTACGGCGTTTAACTCTGTCCGGGGATATAACCAACAAGAAAACAGCTGTAAGGAGATCTGTTTATTATGAAAGAAACATTAATCATGTTTGCGATTATTGCAGTCTGGTTTGTTCTTCAGGCTTATATATTGCCCAAAATGGGAATATCCACCTGAATGAAACAATCCTGCCAGTTGGCAGACCGTAAAAGTGATGCAGATAAACCCGACGTCAAAAATGTAAAGTGAAGTTTGGCAAAAGGTGAAATTGTCATATTATGTCTAACAATCATTCAAAAATGGAGTTGGAAAGCAGAACAGCTGAGACGATGATTGAGATCTTCTGTCATGGACAACATGGTACTAAAGAAGGGCTCTGTCCCGAGTGCCGGCAGCTCTTGGACTACGTTGTGCAACGCCTTGAAAAATGTCCCTTTCAGGAGAACAAACCAAAGTGCGCCAAATGTCCTGTACATTGCTACAAACCGGACATGCGGGAGAGGATCAGGGCCGTGATGAAATATGCCGGCCCCCGCATGCTTTACCAGCATCCGCTCTTATCAGGCGCGCATTACCTGGCGGGGAAATAGCTTCCGTGCGGTCTTCGGAAATCGTCAAACGAATACGGTGCTCACCGGGCTCCTGCAATTTTCTTACTTATAAAAAGCTGACAACGTCTCACATCTCTACGTGCAAGAACAGATAATACAAGGTATAAGAAAAGCGACATAATAAATTTCTCAGTCAGGAGGATAACTATGAAAAATCCAGCAAAGAAGTTTATTGTCTCTCTGTTAGTATGCGTTATTTTATATACGCTATTAGGTTTTTTGGTTGTACCTCTTGTACTCAAGTCGATTCTGGCAGATAAACTCTCTCAATCTCTTCAGCAAGTTGTCTCTATTGAAAAACTCAGGATGAATCCATATGTTCTCTCAGTTTCAATAGAAAATTTTACAATAAAAGAAAAAGAAGGGGCGGCACCATTCGCATCATTCGGTAAATTTTATGTGAATTTGCAGAGCAAGTCTCTCTTTAAAAAGGCATTTATATTCAAGGAATTGATTATTGAAGAACCCTTCATACACATAAAGCGGAATCAACAAGGGGTTGTTAATTTATTGTCCCTCGTTCCAGCCACAGAGAAGAAAGAAGATACGCAAAACACAGAAGCATCGGAAAAGAAAAGCATAGAAATATCAGAAAAGGAAAGTAAAGCAGCCCTCCCGATTATACAACTCGACAGTATAGATGTCTCAAAAGGCAGAATTATTTTTTCCGATGCCTCTTTAAGCTCCGCAGAACATCCCGTCAGCATCAAGATTCAAAACATGACATTAACTGGTAAGGATATTTCGACAGCTCCAAACAGTCAAGGCAGTATTATGCTGACCTTGGAGGAAGAGCTTGGAGGAACTGTCTCTGCGGAAGGGCCATTGAGCATTATTCCCGTCTTTGCTGATCTGCAGATAGCTGTTGCCGACTATCATATTCTTCCATTCAGGGCACATGTTTTGGATAAAGTGAGAATAATCATAGAAGATGGCAAGATTGCGACAAAGGGAACTGTTGTAATCAATGCACCAACAGGAGGCAAATTAACGGCTACCTACAAAGGTACTGCTGCAGTGTCCGATTTTTCATCCATTGACGAAGCAACAAAAGATCAACTTCTCAAATTCAAAGATCTCCGTTTCATTGATATAGATACAGGCTATAACCCCGGTTTTTTGAAGATAGAAAACATTAACCTTTCGGATTTCTATGCCGGGCTGATCATCAACCCTGATAAAACTATCAACGTTCTGAATATCCTTAAAAAAGAAGAGGCAACAAAAGCAAAAGTTTCCGCTTCGAATGAAAAAGAAGAAACAACAGAAAAAGAATCACAGCAGTTATTTGATCCCATTATTATCAAGAAAGTAAGCTTTAAAAACGGTCATGTTAACTTCACCGATAAATTAATTAAACCGGTTTATTCTACAAATCTTTTTAACATTGAAGGAAAAATATCGGGACTTTCTTCCAAAGAAACTCGTGGTGCGAGCGTTGAATTCAGGGGAAAGCTTGATAAGACCGTCCCGATAGAAATTACAGGAGAAATTGACCCCTTTTCTGAAGATTTGTATGCAGATATACAAATTATCTTAGACAATAAGGATTTAAGCCCCTTAACGCCATACTCCGGAAAATATCTTGGGTACGTTATCGACAAGGGAAAATTAGTCCTGAAGCTGAACTATAAAATCGACGGGAAAAAACTCATCTCCCAGAATAAGATATTTATTGATCAGTTAATACTTGGTAACGAGGTGGACAGCCCGGATGCCCTCAAACTACCCGTAAAATTAGGCATAGCGCTTCTCCAAAACAGAAAGGGAGAAATTGACCTCGATATTCCCGTAACCGGCGATATTGACGCCCCCGAATTTAGTGTAGGGTATTTCATTGTTAAGATTATCGGGAATATTATTGAAAAAGCGGTAACCGCACCCTTTGCCCTCATCGGTTCAATATTTGGTGGCGGCGAAGAACTCGGTTATGCGGAATTCGGCTATGGAAGCTCTGCCATAACTGAAGAAAATGCTAAGAAACTGGATATATTGATCACGGCTCTATATGACAGACCATTGTTAAAACTTGATATAGAAGGACATGTTGATATTGATAAAGATACGGAAAGCCTCAGGCAATCTATTTTAGAGAAAAAAGTGAAATCTGCAAAGTATGACTATTCCATCAAAAAGGGATTAAAAACTCCATCTGTCGAAGAAATCAACATAGAACCTGATGAATATCGAAAATATCTGATAATGGCCTATACTGCGGAAATAGATCTCAAACAAAAAAAGGAGAAAGACAGGATAGAAAAGCAGAAAACTGATGAAGTGGAGCAATTAATGTTAAGTAAGATTATAGTTACTGAAGGCGATTTAAGGGGTCTTGCTTATGAACGTGCTTCCCGGGTTAAAGATTACATCCTCCGTTCCGGCAAGGTAGAAAAAGAAAGAGTATTTCTCGTAGAACCCGAATCTCTTCAGGCCAAAATGACGGAAAATGTCAAAAACAGTAGAGTAAAATTCTACTTAAAATGATCGTTTCTTTATTCTTTAGCCCGCTAACAATATGAGGCTTTGGACTGTTTATATTAGGGGAATAAACAGTAAGAGTCTGACCCCCTGCACCCCTTTACCGTTGACAAGCTTTGGTAGTCGATTATAAGGAAAAGAAGATGAATATATCCGATATGCGCTTTCCCCGTCAGTTGGAAGCGGACGGCTCTGCCGAAATTATTCGCGGGGAGTTGATGTCGCGCACCTCAAAACTCTGGACTGGAGGCGAAATTGATGTTCCGGTCATTACTCTGAATGAACCAATGAAAATAGCGCTGAAGCATGCGAGGCTTCAGGGCCGGATTCGCTATGGCTTCGACCCGATCCTTCAAAAACTCACCGGTGAAAAAAAAGGGATTACTAATGTCAGGGAGCAAACAGATGCCCCCTATGGAGACCGGATTTCGCGGCTGCTTTTATTTTCCAATGATGGCGCGGAGCGCTTCTATCGCCATATCGAGCAGGTTTTGGAGGCGCATGTACCCCGACTGCTCGGCTGTCTTCTGGATATTGACGGTGCCGATCTGGGTCAGTTGTTCACGGGTGAAGGAGGAGCAATAAAGGTCATTATGGCTGAGCATAAAGATGCTGTCTCCGACGTCTTGCGCGCGCTTGTTTCCGGACATGATGGCATGTCAAAATAGTTGATAGTGGGGTGTCTCAGGGGAAACCTCGTTTTTATGAAGATCTGGGATTCGTTTTGATGTATCCGTTAACTTTGATGAGGTTTAAAAAAGATACTAGCTTCTTTCGCATGTTCGGACAGGTGGAGCAGAGGAATTCGGGCTGTCATTTTCATGGAGATTTGCTCATAAATGAATTTAAACAACTCTGTGTGCTCCGCGTTCTCTGCGGTGAAATGTGACTCAAACAACCACAATAAGCCAAGCCCAAAAATGTATTGGTATAAGTATACTAAGGGTCAAACGTAGACTTGACCTCTTTTCTTTACAAGAAGATTAATCCCGACTTGTCGGGACTTTTCTTAACCGAAAAAATACTTTATGCCACGAGGATCCCCCTCGTGGCTTTTGTTATAATGTAAGGATACAATTATGATAACCGCATCGAGCATTGCCCTCTCCTACGGTAAGAGAGTCATCTTCAAGGACGTCAATATCAAGTTCACCCCCGGTAATTGCTACGGCCTGATCGGGGCAAACGGCGCCGGAAAATCCACCTTTCTAAAGATCCTGGCAGGTCAGCTTGAGCCTGACCGGGGCGAAATTAGCAAAGGGCGGGGAGAGCGCATCGCACTGCTCAGCCAGGACCAGTTCGCATTTGATGAACACACCGTCTTCAATACCGTGATCATGGGGCATAAGAAGCTCTACAAGTTGATGGCCGAGCGCGAGGCACTCTATTCCAAGGCTGATTTTACCGAGGAAGACGGCATCCGTTCCGGAGAGCTGGAAGGCAAGTTCGGTGAAATGAACGGCTATGAGGCAGAGGCAGAGGCCGCGGTGCTCTTAAACGGCCTCGGCATCCCGGAAGAGATGCGTCAGAAAAAGATGAAGGAGCTTGACGGCAGCGATAAGGTGCGGGTGCTACTGGCCCAGGCCCTGTTCGGCAACCCCGATATCCTGCTTCTGGACGAGCCCTCCAACCAATTGGATCTGAAGACCGTCACCTGGCTGGAGGAATTTCTCTCCCGCTTCCAGAACACCGTGATCATCGTCTCCCATGACCGCCATTTCCTGAACCAGGTCTGCACGCATGTGGCGGATATCGATTATGGCAAAATCCAGGTCTATACCGGCAACTATGACTTCTGGTATCAGGCCAGCCAGCTCCATTTCCACCAGAAAGAGACCGAGGGCAAGAAGACCAAGGCAAAGGCGGAGGAACTCAAGGAATTCATCCGGCGCTTCAGCTCCAACGCCTCCAAGGCAAAACAGGCAACCTCTCGGAAAAAGCTGCTTGAGAAACTCACCCTCGAGAACATGCCGATTTCCTCACGAAAATATCCCTTCATTGCCTTCACACCTGAACGGCCCTGTGGTGACGTCATTCTGGAGATCAATGGTCTTTCCAAAACAATCGACGGGGTTTCCATGTTTGAAGATCTCACCCTCACTGTCAACAAGGGCGACAAGATCGCCTTCGTCGGGTCTAACAGCCTTATACAGACCACCCTGTTCCAGATTCTGGCCGGAGAGCTTGCGCCTGACAAAGGAAGCTTCCGCTGGGGAGTGACTATCCGCAACGCCTATTTCCCGAAAGAGAACAGCGCGTATTTTAATAATGATGAGCTTAATCTTGTAGGCTGGCTGCGCCAGTTTGCGCCTCCTAAGGAGGATGAAAGTTTTATCCGGGGGTTCCTGGGCAAGATGCTTTTTTCCGGAGAAGACGCGATGAAAAATACCTCTGTCCTCTCCGGTGGCGAACGGGTACGCTGCATGCTCTCCAGGATGATGCTCTCCGACGCCAACGCCCTCATTCTTGATGAGCCCACCAACCATCTCGACCTTGAATCAATCATCTCTTTGAATGACGCCCTGACGGCCTTTCCGGAGGTGGTGCTCTTTACTTCCTATGACCATCAGCTTGTATCCACCGTGGCAAACAGGATTGTCGAAATCACTCCGGACGGCATCATCGACGTGATGCAGGACTTTGACGAGTACCTAGCAATGAAGGAAGCGAGACTGTCTGCTGAAAACAATTACCCGGCCATGCAGGCAGCCATGTGACGACATGAAACGGCACCCGGACTATTGGTGGGTGTCCTAACGTCCATAAGAAATATCTTCAAAAATATTGTTTTAGAATCAGATGAATTTAAAAATTGATTGTTGAAGTGTCGATTGATAATTTCCTGTAATCCGCAAACGGATTTTTTGCCAGAATTTACAAGATTACAGATGGGAATGATGACGTCTTTGTTCATCTTATTTTCTGGTAAACATCAGATTAGAACACAAGGTGACACCAACAACCGGCACATTTTATTTTTTCTTTGCTCTCTCCTGCGCATTACCAAAAGAAATCTGCTACACAACCGTTTTCATCCAAAAACTCGACTTCAATAAACTATACGTAACAAAATGATGGTTGACAGTATATAGGTTATTAGTCATCATCTGACTGTTTTTCTTGTTGATTTATGGAAAAAGGAGGCAGCGATGACTATCAGAGGTTTTGATTTACG
>Ga0222641_1000190_pt1 | contig 12827 bp, 10 predicted proteins | sample AntAcemetagen227_FD_179877 | JGI IMG/M metagenome (GOLD analysis project Ga0222641, IMG submission 179877) | Saline water microbial communities from Ace Lake, Antarctica - #227 | ecosystem: Environmental > Aquatic > Non-marine Saline and Alkaline > Saline | place: Antarctica: Ace Lake...
TAACGAGATCGCGACGCAGAAGGCGCTGCGGGATGCAGCGGCCGAAGAGTATCCGCTCAGCTTGGAGATCGCGAGAGAGCGACTGCCGAAGCTCCTGGAAGATCACTACGACGATCCCTACTGGGAGGAGAGAAGCGAGAGCTGCCTCAGCTGCGGCTCGTGCATCATGGTCTGCCCCACATGCTTCTGCTTCGACGTGAAGGATGAGGTGTCGCTCGATCTCAAAGGCGCGGTGCGCGTGAGGCAGTGGGACGGGTGCATGCTCACCGATTTCGCCAAGGTGTCCGGTGGGGAAAACTTCCGCCACGGCAAGGCGGACCGGTTCAGACACCGGATCTTCCGCAAGGGCAAGTACGTGCTGGAACGCTACGGCATCGTCGGCTGCGTGGGGTGCGGGCGCTGCATCAGCGCTTGCCTGCCGGAGATCGCGAGCCCGGTGGAGGCGTTCAACACGATCGCGCGGCGGGCCAAGGCGGAGGCAGCACGCCGGCTGATCGGCAAGGTGGAACTGCAACCGGATCTCTACGCACCGCAGCCGGCCAAACTGGTGCGCGTGGAGCCGCTGGCCGCAAACGAGAAGGTGTTCGAGTTCCAGTTTGACAATGAAAAGAGTCTCGGTCATCGCCCGGGCCAGTTCGTCGAGGTGTCGATGGCCGGAATCGGCGAGGCGCCGATTTCGATCTCGTCGTCTCCGACCCGAGACGGCAGCTTCGAGCTGGCGATCCGAAACGTGGGAAACGTCACCCGTGCGTTGCACGGGTCGAAAGAGGGCGCGCTCATCGGAATCCGCGGGCCATTCGGAAACGGCTTCCCGATCGAGTCGCTGGAATGGAAGGACCTGCTCCTTGTCGCCGGCGGGATCGGGCTGTTCCCGTTGCGTTCTCTGGTGCAGTACGTGATCGATTGTCGCGAACGCTTCGGTCGAGTCACTCTCCTATTCGGCGCACGATCGCCCGAAGAGCGAGTATTCAAGACGGAGCTTTCCCAGTGGGAGGAGAATTCGGACATCGAGTTCCAGGAGACGGTCGACCGCGGCGACGAGGCGTGGGAAGGGAACGTGGGCGTGATCACCACGCTCATCCCCGCCGTCGAGATCACTCCGGCCAAGACGATGGCAGTGATCGTCGGTCCGCCGATCATGTACCGCTTCGTTATCGGGGAGTTGAAGAAGAGGGGCCTGGCAGACGAGCAGATCATCCTGTCACTCGAACGGCGGATGAAGTGCGGGGTCGGCAAGTGCGGCCACTGCCAGATCAACGGAGTCTACGTGTGCCAGGAAGGCCCGGTATTCACGCTGGCGCAGCTGCGGAACATGAGGGAGGCGGTGTGAGCAAGCCCAAGGTCGCGTTCTTCGATTTCACCTGCTGCGAAGGCTGCCAGCTGGATACGCTCAACATCCAAGGCGAGGAGCTCGTGGATCTTCTGGAAGCTGTGGACATCGTTGAATTCCGAGAGGTGGCGTCGGGAAAGGCGGAAAGCTACGACATCGCGTTCGTCGAGGGAAGCATCACCCGCGAATCGGAGATCCCTCGACTCAAGAAGATCCGAGAGCGCGCCAAGATCGTGATCGCCCTTGGTGCCTGCGCTCACATCGGCGGGGTCAACTGCCTGAAAAACCACCTGGCAATGGACGAAGCCCTGAAGATCGTCTACGGAGAGTGCGCCAAGGACTACGACACCATTCCCACCCGGCCGATCGACGCGGTAGTCCCGGTTGATTACGTCGTCCCTGGTTGTCCGATCAACACCGGCGAGTTTCTGCGTATCGTCAAGGAGCTTCTGCTCGGGAAAACCCCCGAGCTTCCCACGTACCCGGTCTGCGTCGAGTGCAAGATGGCGGGGAACATCTGCGTGTTCGAACTGGGAAAGACCTGTCTGGGTCCGGTGACGCGGGCCGGATGCAACGCGATCTGCGTCACGGCTGGCCGGCACTGCTGGGGCTGTCGCGGGCTCGTCGATGAACCGAACCTCAACGCACAACACGACATCCTCGAGAAGCATGGCCTCTCGGTGGAAGAAGTGCTCGAAAAGTTCAAGATCTACAACACGTGCACCACGGAGGAGAAGAAGTGAGCTCGGTAAACATCAACATCCATCATGTAACGCGTGTCGAAGGCCACGGCAACATCGTCCTGAACGCCAGTGACGGCAAGATCGAGGAACTGCGGTGGGAGGTCCCGGAGTCGCCACGTTTGTTTGAGGCGATGTTCCGTGGTAGGCACTACGACGACGTACCGCACATCGCCTCTCGCATCTGTGGGATTTGCTCGATCTCCCACTCCACCGCCTCGATCCTGGCGACCGAGGCGGCACTCGGAATCGAGGTCTCCGAGCAGACACGGGTCCTGCGGAAGCTGCTGTTCAGCGCCGAGATACTGGAAAGCCACGTGCTGCACGCCTATTGCCTCGCCGCGCCGGACCTCCTCGGTGTGGAAAGCGTCTTCCCTCTGGTCAAGACGCACAAGGACGTGGTGCTGCGCGCGATGCGCCTGAAGCACATGGCTTACCGCCTAGCGGAGATCCTCGCCGGCCGCAAGACGCACCCGATCTCTCTCATGGTGGGGGGATTCGCCAAGCTCCCCGATCCTGATGATCTCGCCTCGATCAGGGGCACCCTTTCCGACTCACTCGCTGATCTCGACGCGACGGCAGAGCTCTTCGCGACGCTCTCCTTCCCGGATTTCGAGCGGGAGACCGAGTACATCGCGCTACAAAACGCGAACGAGTACGCCTTCATCGGTGGCGAGATTGCATCGAGCGACCAGGGAGCGGTACCTATCAGCAACTACCTCGAAGTGACCAACGAGTTCTGTGTGCCCCATTCGACGGCGAAGTACACGAAGAACAACCGCGACGCATACATGGTCGGGGCACTTGCCCGCTTCAACCTCAACCACGAACAGCTTCACCCACGAGCCAAGGAAGCGGCTGCAATCCTCGGACTGGAGGCGCCGTGCCACAATCCGTACATGATCACTGTGGCTCAAGTGGTAGAATGCGTTCACGCCGTAGAGGACTCCATCTCGCTGATTGACCAGCTTCTCGATCAAGGCCTGGAAGAGGAATCGATCCCACGCGACATCACGGCCGGCCGAGGGGTGGGCGCGGTGGAGGCCCCTCGCGGAATTCTGTTCCACGATTACACCTACGACGAGAACGGAATCCTGACCGAAGCGAACTGCGTCATCCCCACCAATCAGAACCACAACAACATCCAGAAGGACATGGAGGTCTTGGTCCCGACCATTCTGGACCGATCCGAGGACGACATCCGCCTGGCATTGGAAATGCTCGTTCGCGCGTACGACCCGTGCATTTCCTGTTCCACCCACATGTTGCGAGTGGGCTTCACCCACGACGCAGTCGCAGGGGACGCCCCGCACAAGGTCTAGTCAGGGGATTCCGGAAGGGATGACTCCCTTCTCAAGATCTCGGGCAGGTCGGTCAGGCAGGCTTGTGCAGGAAGATGGATGGTGAAGGTGGTGCCTTTCTCTTCTTCGCTTTCTACTTCGATGGTTCCGCAGTGTTTCTCGATGATGTTTCTGGCGACTGCGAGACCGAGTCCCACACCCTGCCCCTTCTCCTTGGTGGTGAAGAACGGCGTGAAAAGCTTGTCTACGTTCTCTTTGGAGATGCCGGAGCCGGTGTCTTCAACCTCCACCTTCAGGGCCCCGTTCTCGGCCGCCTGCGTCCGTACGGTGACCTGCCCTTCCCCGGAGGTGGCTTGGATCGCGTTGAGGGTCAGGTTGACGAGCACCTGTCGCAGCTGATCGTAGTCGGCGAACACGGTGGGCAAGCGGGGATGGAGTTCCTTGATCAGCTTCACATGCCTCAGCTCGGCCTGGTGCCCCAGCAGGGTAAGTGCATCTTCGATGACGTGGTTGACATCGACATCACCCAACTTCGGCTCCGACGGCCGCGCGAAGTCAAGCAGGTTGCGAATGATCCGCGAACTGCGATCAACCTCCGAGGCCATCTTCGCCAAATACTCGAGGGCCACCTGCTTGGAGAGCGTGTCCCCAGACAGCTTCTTTGCCAGAAGCTGTGCATAGACGAGCACACCGGACAGGGGATTGTTGATCTCATGAGCAATCGATGCTGCCATTTGGCCCAGTGAGCTGAGTTTCTCCGCCTGGATCAGCTGCTCCTGGGACTCCTGCAGCTGAACCATCGACTCGGCCAGTTCGTTGTACACGACGGAGAGGTCTTCACGCGTTTCTCTCGACCGTTCGATCTGATCGAGCAGCGCGGCAATCAACAGGCTGATCAACGTCGCCGGCACGAAAAACACAACGGCACGAGCCAACGGATGCGGATACGGAGAGAAGAAGAGCGCCCGGGGCAGCACGACCGCAAGAAACGCCAAGCATGCGAGCAGTCCACCACGCACGTGAAAGATCAGACTGGCGTGAATGATGGGGATGAAGAACAGGGCACGATGCAAGTCGTGTACGGTATCGAAGAAGAACAATCCGGGCCAGCAGCGACTCAGCCCGAGTTGCTCCGCATAGTACACCGCCGTCAGCGCGGCAAACAGAGAGGCAATGACCCAGAAATGCGGACTGCGCAGCACGCGGCGCTTAGGTTTTCGGAACAACGAGTTGACAATCCACGCCTGGATGCGCGGGAACCAGGAGAAAAGACACTTCGTTCTCAACGACGGATCGGCCACTGTGTACTCCTTGCCCTTGCACTCCCGGAGCATAGTCTACCGGCCGGTACGCGTGGGTTCGACTTCCTCTTGTACTGTCTGCGATGCGCCGAGCGTACCTCGACGAGCAGAACGGCGTTCTTGCCATGAAGCGCTGGCGAGAGCTGGAGGAAGGTTGGACGAAACGAATCGAGCTGATCTCGCGAGTTCGAGGTGCGTCTGCTACGGCTAATTCGAGTGGACAGCTTCCGAACTGGTACGCCTGACGTCACCGTACACAGAACCTTCACCCACAAGTTCTCGGTACGGTTGTAGCCGGTACTCTAGATAGATCTTTCCGCCCGGTCAACGTTCTGCCGATTCGTGTGCGCGGGGAAGGGAGGGGAAAGCAGCCGACCACCTCTCATCGCGAGGTAGGCTGCCGCGCGTTCCGGCCCTCGCATTCACGGTATGCGGCGGAACGACATGCAGCGGGGGTACAGCTGTGAGAACCCGCGATTCCCCGACAATTCGACGTACTCCACTCGCTCGACGAGCTCCTTCGCAGTCGCCGCCTTGGCCTCATCCAGTAGCACGTGTGCGGCTCCGCGAACCGCGGCATTGCCCACTCCACGAATCCGGGTCGCCGCGACGGGGGGGAGAAGCCCCGTCTCTACTAAATCATCTCCCATGAGCCCTGACGAGAACGCACCTGCCACCAGCACCTCGAGCAGGTCATCTGCGGCGACATCGGCATCGCTGAGAATGAGTTCAATGCCCGCTCGAAGGGCAGCTTTCGCGAGCTGAAGCTCGCGAACGTCGCGCTGGTAGAGGTAGACGGGAGTCGCTCCGTCTGTCAGCCGGAACCTTGCTTCCCTGCCCTTTCCTTCGAAGCGCGTGTCCAGAGTCAATCCCTCTCGTTGGAATCGACCGGAGGGATCGATCAGCCCGACCCGCAGAAGCTGGGACACTGCCGAGAGCAGTCCGGTCCCGCAAATGCCTGTCGCAGTCACATCCCCAATCACACCGCATGTGACGCCACCGTCATGAACGCGGACCGATTCGATGGCGCCGGGCGAAGCGAGCATCCCTTGCACAACGGACGCCCCCTCGAACGCCGGGCCCGCTGCGGTTGAGCAGGCGAACAGGTGCTCTCCGCCAGCCAGGACGATTTCGCCATTCGTGCCGACATCCAAGAACAGCGCACTTGCCGGGCCGTCACCGAACCGAGTGGCTAGGAGCCCAGCGATGATGTCCGCGCCGACATACGCCGAGACAGCCGGCAACGTCTCGACAACGGCCTGCGGGTGGACAGCCAGAGCGAGAGACTCGGCGTCGCTTTGAACTGCACCTGTGAATGCAGGCACAAACGGGCTGACGTCGATGCCGACGGGACTCACGCCAAGGAACAAGTGAAGCATCGTGGGGTTCCCCACAACGACCGCCCTGCGGATAGATTCTGCTGACATGGACACACTCTCGCTGAGTTGCACGATCAACTCGTTTATCGCGGAGGTGACCGAAAGGTGAAGCTGTTGGAGCCCTGCTTCCGCTTCACGGCGGACGTAAGCGATCCGCGAGATGACGTCGGCTCCGTACATTCGCTGTGGGTTCCTGATTACTGCGGTTCGCAAGCGTTCGCGCGATGCCAGATCGAACAGGGCCACGGTCAGAGTGGTTGTCCCGATGTCGATTACGATTCCGCGGCCTGATGCGGATCGGTCGGTTCTTCCTCCCGCAGGTGTCCGTCCATTTCCCTCGACGGCGTTCGAGTTGGCAACGGCTCCACCGCGTCGAGGGAGGTCATCGTGCCGATCTCCTCGTTGGGCATTCCGATGGGGATCTCCTTCATTCCGTCGTCCGTCGCCGATCTCAACGGTAGCCGGTCCGGTTACCTGGTGCGCGCATGCCAATCTGCAGCCGGAGACGACGTCGTCTGGATCGATGTGCTGCCGGTCCGCCGGACTCGGATCAGGCGGCGGAGTGACGAACTGGATCTTGCACTTGCCGCAGGTTCCGGTCCCCCCGCAATCGGTGGCGATGTCGACGCCGTTCTTCCGTAACACGTCTAGGTAGGTTTGACCGTGCGCCGCTTTGAGCATCAACTCGGAAGGAAGAACCCGTATCTCCACACTCAGGGTGTCTGAATGGTTCGACGAATCGTCAGTGCTGCTCATGCAATCCCCGTTTCTCAGGCCGCTGGCCCGCGACACAAGCTGGCCAACTAGGTTCGGCTCTTCGAGCGATGGCGGCGGATGTAGTCCATGCAGAAACCGTCGGCGCCCGTTAGGGCTCGCGCGGCGCAAAGTGTGTCAACAAGATCCTCATCCGTCGGATCGAGGATTGCGCCGTCCAATCCAGCTTCAATCAGCATTGCGAGGAACGCTCGATTCAGCAGGCGACGGTTGGGCAGACCGAATGAGACGTTGCTGGCAGCAGCGAGCGTCTTCACTGGGAGATCCCTCTTGACCGTCCGGATTGAAGAGAGCAGCTCGCTTCCCTGCTCGGGGCCCGTTGCCACGGACATGCAGATCAGATCCACATAGAGCCTCTCTGGATCCCCACCCGCCCGTACGAACCGGCTCGCCAGCGCCTCGCACTCAGCGACGCGATCGGCAGACGTGCTGGGCATCCCATGCTCACCCATTGCCAGGCCAATCACCTCGCAACCGGATGCAGCAGCGATCTCGATCAGGCTCCGCTTGGCTGGTTCGTTGCTGATCGAATTGATCATCGGGCGCGCCGAGCAGGCGGCGATCGCCTTCTCCATAACCGTGGCGTTGGATGTGTCGATCGCGATGAAGACGTCCGTCCCGACTTCATCTTCGACGATCTCGAGAAGCCACAGCAGATTCTCCAGTTCCCTCTCCGCGTCATGCCCGGCGTTCAGATCGATCGCGTCGGCACCGGTGTCGTGCTGCCTGCGAGCAAGCCGTCGAATCAGATCCCCATTCCTTTCCTCGATAGCCTCCGCAACCTTCGTTCGGGTCGCGTTGATCAATTCCCCGATAACCAGGAACACCGCAGAACGCCTCCCCTGCTCTCATTGAGACCGCGGCTCGCATCGTACCGCCAAACCGATCGGCCAGCAATGGAGACAAGACAACGGCTCCAGCGTGATGCGTGAACAAACTCGGATGTCTTGTTCTAAAGGTATTATCCCGCGTTGACGCATCGCTAGGAGCTGAAAGAAAAAAAACATAGGCCGCTTGACTGAAGGTGATGCCGCCTGCTAGAATGGGGTTCTAAAATGTGGGTCCAAGCCTGGAACTACGTTCTGAAGTACCCTGACAAAATCGGCGGTTGGGTATTGCAGCACCTCTACATCGTGCTGGTTGCGAACGCCGCCGCCGCCGTCTTTGGTGTGTTGATCGGGATCTACATCTCGGGGAAGGGCCGGGAGCGGATCGCAGAGACCGTCATCTACTTCGCGAGCATCATGATGACGGTCCCTTCCCTAGCACTATACGGGGTCCTGATGGGGATTCTCAGCTCACTACACCTCCCCTCCATCGGATTTCTCCCTGTGGTGATTGCCCTTACCCTATACGGTCTGCTCCCCATCATCCGCAATACATACACCGCGATCCGTGAGGTGGACCCCGCAATGATTGAGGCAGGGCGGGGCATGGGGATGAGCGAGATGCAAATCCTCACCAAGGTCAAGCTGCCGCTGGGCGTTCCGGTGATCATGGCTGGCTTACGGCAGGCGGTGGTGATGAACATCGGGATCGCTGCAATCGGAGCCTACATCGGGGCGGGCGGGTTAGGACAGCCGATCTTCCGTGGGATCGCCAATTGGCGACCTGATCTCATCGTAGTTGGTGCGATGTGCGTTTCGCTTCTCGCCATCGTGGCCGATCTGCTCATGGGCGGATTGGAGTGGGTAACGACGCCCAAAGGAGTACGGATTAGGAGGAAGGGTTGATCAGGCTCGAGGGTGTGGGAAAGACCTTCTCGGACGGGACTGAGGCTATCAAGGACCTCAGTTTGGAGATCAAAGAGGGCGAGTTTTGTGTTCTACTTGGTCCTTCAGGTTGTGGGAAAACGACTACCATGAAGACGATCAACCGCCTCATCCCTCTGACCACCGGGAAGATCTACATCGACGGAGTCGATACTTCCAGGTTAGACCAGAATGACCTGCGCAGAGGAATCGGATATGCCATTCAGAACATCGGCCTCTTCCCACACCAGACCGTCGAGGAGAATATCTGTACGGTACCGCGTCTTCTCAAGTGGCCGAAGCCCAAGCAGCACGCGCGCGCGCAGGAACTGCTCCACCTCGTTGGGATGGATCCGGACACCTTCCTTCGACGGTACCCGAGTGAGCTTTCCGGGGGTCAGCAGCAGCGCGTCGGGGTCGCTCGTTGTTTGGGAGCCGATCCTCCCATTCTGTTGCTGGATGAGCCGTTTGGCGCCATCGATCCCATCACGCGCAGCAGGCTGCAGGACGAGTTCCTGAAGATCCAGGCGAAGATCAAGAAGACGATCGCGTTCGTCACACACGACATCAACGAAGCAATAAAGATGGGGAACCGGATTGCCCTGATGAGAGATGGAGAATTGGTGCAGTTCGCCGATCCAGCCACCCTCCTCGGCTCTCCAAAGGACGGGTTTGTGCGCGACTTCGTCGGAGGTGATCGTGTGTTGAAGGGGTTGCGCTTGCTCAAAGCCAAGGACGTCATGCAGGAGCCTCCACTGACGGTGAAGGTCGGAGAAAGCCCCATGCAGGTGAAGGCCCACATGGAGAAGGAGCGGATGAGGTGGGCGATGCTGACTGAGGCCGAGGGACAGTTCCTCGGCTGGATCACGTGTGACGATCTTCAGGTATCAAGATGCATCAGAGACACGATTACCCCTCCAACGGTCACCGCATCTCCGGATACGCCGCTGAATGAGGCGCTCTCCATGATGTTCGACAGCGCCATCGGAACTCTGGCCATTCTCGATGATGGCGAACGTCTAGTGGGAGTGTTGTCCTTCGAGATCATCCACGACGTTCTGGGTCGGCAGACCCGAGAATTCCAACCGGAACCCTGTGGGGAAGAACTGTGAATCGATACGTGATGGTAGGTCTTCTGCTGGTGTTGCTGTGTGGAGTTACCGCTTGGATGACGAGCATTGGGGAGGTAGGCATCTTCAAGATGTTTCCCCCGTCGAAAGTCGCAAGCGCCGCTCTTCGGCACATGCAGATTGTCGCGGTGGCTGAAGCGCTAGCCATTGTGTTCGGCATCCTCATCGGGTTTCTCGCGACTCGTCGCGCTTTCCGTTTCATCTCTCCGGTGCTGCTCGGAATAGCCAACATGGGGCAGACGGTGCCCACACTGGCGTTCATCGGGATTGCCAGCGTACTGCTGGGAATGGGGTACAACGCCGCAGTGGTCGCGTTGTTCGTCTACGCCATACTGCCGATTATCCGCAACACATATGCTGGCATACGTTCCGTCGACCCGGCGGTCAAAGAAGCCGCCCAAGGAATGGGTTTGTCACAGGCGCAGGTGACATGGAAGGTCGAGCTTCCGCTCGCTCGCCCGGTGATCATGGCTGGGATTCGGACTTCTGCCGTCGTTAACGTGGGAACGGCGGCCGTCGCCGGAATGATCGGAGCTGGCGGCTTCGGCGTGCTGATCATGACCGGCCTCGCCGTGCGTGTTATGCCGATCGTCATCCAAGGTGCGGCTCCCACCGCTGCATTGGCAATCGCCTTGGACGCACTTCTGGGAGGGCTAGAAGAGTGGATGACCCCGCGCGGCCTCAAAGTGATGAAGAAGGCACAATGGCAACAACAATAGTCGTGCTTCTGTCGGAAAGAGCCAACAAGCGAGTGTGCTACTTCACTAGGCTAACCCAAGACGTAGAACATAAGGAGGCGATAGAGACAGGTTGTTTTCGCTGGTTCTCCAACTCCAGACCTACGAGTGATCAAGGAGGTACAACATGAAGAGATGGAAGATCGGGATCGCATTGCTGGTGGTCGTTGCGGTTGCAGGTGGTGTTTTCGCTGCGACCATCAGGATCGGGACGAAGAACTTCACGGAGCAATTCGTGGTGGGGAATCTCATGGCGATTCTGCTTGAGGACCGCGGCTACGACGTCGACCTAAGAACCGGAATGTCAACCACCGTAATGCGAGAAGCCATCGAGTCGGGCGATCTTGACCTTTGCATGGAGTATACGGGAACCCACTGGTTGACCCACACGGGCCATGCATTCAAGGGAGAATCGCCAGAATTGATGTATGAAAAGGCCAAAGCATACGACGAGGCGCTCGGCCTCATCTGGCTCAATCCGATTCAGTGTAACAATACCTACGCCATCGCCGTCGACCGCGCGTTCGCCGAAGACCAGAACGTTTACACACTGTCAGCCTTTGGTGACTACGTGACAGCGCAGAACGGCGAGGTCCCGTTGGCCGTTACATTCGAGTTCTACGCGCGCCCGGACGGGATTCTAGGGCTGCAAGTGCACTACGGATTCGCTTTCAACCCGCAGTACATCACGCCGGTTCTCCCTGGCCTGACCTTCGAGGCTCTCATAGAAGGGAGAAGCGTAGCGACGATGGTCTTCGGAACCGATTCGCCAGTCGTCAAGTATGATTGGGTTGTGCTGCAGGACGACTTGAATTTCTGGCCGCCCTATGACCTCTGTCCCTACCTGCCGAAGGCGGTACTGGACGACAACCCAGACCTTGAGGACATCCTGAACGAGCTTGTTGCTGCTTTTCCAAATGACCCTGTGGGCGCTCGAGCTGAGATGACCGCCCTGAACGCCAAGGTGGACATCGATCTGATGGAGCCTGAAGAGGCTGCTCGGGAGTGGCTCGCGGACAAGGGGCTGATCTAGCGGAGCGGTCTTTCGGATAACGGTATCTCAAGACGGGCCGGCTCCCTGCCGGCCCGTTTCTTCACTGGGCTCAGATACTGGAGGCTGGTGATGCAGCGAAAGGGAAGGCTGTTCAGCGATCAACGAGGAGGTAGCGAAGATGACCGATACGACGCCCTCCGAGAGGAGTGAGAACCGCGCCGACCATCTCATCTCGTTCGAGCTCCCGGCCAAGGTGGAATTCGGGCCTGGGCGGCTCGGGGTCCTCGAACGCGTGATTGAGGAGAGCGAGTTCGAGCGGGCGGCGTTTGTGATGAGCCCAGGGCGTCGCCGAAGTGGGGCGTTCGACTCGATCTTCTCCCACTTGGAGGTTCGGGGAGTCGAGGTGCTCGTGTTCGATCGCGCCGAAAAGAATCCCACCCTTCGAAGCGTCGCGCGTTGTGCGCGGAGCCTGCAAAGGTTCGGCCCTCATGTGGTCGTCGGGATCGGCGGCGGTAGCTCACTCGATACCGCCAAGGCTGCGGCTGCGTGCATTGCCAATCGGACGGAGAACGCCCTCGACTTGCTCGATGAAGTGAAGACCAAGCGACGAGCCGTTCCTACGATCCTAATCCCTACGACCGCTGGAACCGGAACCGAAGTGAACTACTGGTCGGTCATCACCGATCAGGAGAGCAGGGAGAAGCTCTCGATCGGAACACCGAAGATGGCGCCGTATATGGCGATCATCGATCCCAGTCTTGCCCTATCGTCGCCACCTGACGTCACCCTGTGGAGCGGCGTCGACGCGCTCACCCACGCGGTGGAGGCGTTCATCTCCACATCGGGGAACTGGCTGTCCGACATGTTCTGCCTCGGAGCCGTGTCCCTGGTCACCGAATGGCTGGAGCATGCGATTGTCCAAGGGGATGACCTTTCTGCGCGCGGCGGCCTGGCTCTCGCCAGCCTGCTTGCAGGAGCGGCGATGCAGAACGTCGGACTGGGTCTCGTCCATGCGATGTCACACCAGATCAGCGGGTTCTACGATGCCCCGCATGGGCAGACCAACGCCCTTCTTCTGCCGCATGTCCTCGCGTTCAACGAGCCGGCGTGCGAAGTGAAGATCTCCACGCTCGACGGATTGATGAAGGAAGCCGGCACCCTGAGGGCTTGGCTCGATTGGATTCTCCAATCCTACGGCGCGGGGTATGAGTCGATCCGCATGCGCGACGCCGACGTCCAGGAGATGGCCGCTCGCGCAGCGTCCAACGTGAATGCTCAGACAAACCCGCGTAGGGCAACGGAAGAGGAGATCACCGCGATCTATCGCAGCGCGTTCGAGGTATCGTGATACATTCCCGCAATCGGTCGGTGGACGGACACTCCGCAGGAT
>Ga0222641_1000197_pt1 | contig 12521 bp, 13 predicted proteins | sample AntAcemetagen227_FD_179877 | JGI IMG/M metagenome (GOLD analysis project Ga0222641, IMG submission 179877) | Saline water microbial communities from Ace Lake, Antarctica - #227 | ecosystem: Environmental > Aquatic > Non-marine Saline and Alkaline > Saline | place: Antarctica: Ace Lake...
TCTCTGCCAGAGGGGTCCCTTTTCAACAGGCATAATCGCCTTTTCTTTTATCCTGGCCGCGATGCGGGAAATCTTCTCCCGCGCGAGCTCAAAACATTTGCGCTGTTTCTCCTGTGGCCCCGGGCCTCCCCATGGTATATAATTGGACGGCATCGCTATTTCAAACCCCGCTGAAAGATTCAAACCGTTTCCGGCCATAATCTTTTTTAACTGAACCAGCGTATTTGAAACCTGGCCGGCATTAACCGCGATCGCAAAAATATAATCCGGTTGTGAACCCTTCAGTGTATTGACGAATCTAATAACCGGAGCCGGCACTCCCCAGATATGCACAGGAAAGACAAATCCAACTATTTCTGAACCGACGGTCTTCTTTTCATCTTTACACTCTGAAATCGAAACAAGCTCGGCGTCACCCAATTCGTCAGCAATCCTGCGAGCTACCCATAATGAGTTTCCTGTTCCGGTATGATAAAAAATTGTTGTGTTCATTTCACCCTCCTGCGGCGTAGAATGCCACACATTAAAAAGGTCTGTCAATAAGAGTCATTGGAAACTTGAAACTGAAAAGCGATTCAGATATCCGATTATTTAAAGAGCAGAAGGTTGATGATTGACAGGATTATCCAACGAAAAAAATCGATCAGGGGGTTCAGGACGCCGAAGTAGAGCAGACCGATTATGATAAAAAATCCATAAGGCTCAAGTCGTGAAAGCGTGTATTGAAGACGATTCGACAAAAACCCCATGAGGATCTTTGAACCATCAAGAGGTGGAATCGGAATCAAATTAAACGCCGCCAGTATGACATTGATCTGGGCCATATAATAAAGCATCTTGTAGACGACGCCATGTTCGGACGGTGTCAGCGCTTGCAGCAGGAAGATAGCAGCAAAGGCGAGTATCATGTTGACGATAATTCCTGCGGAAGAAACCAATATCAGCCCCTTCCGGCTTTCACGCAGATTGGCAAAATTTACGGGAACCGGCCGTGCCCATCCGAAGCCAAAGATAAACAGCATGAGCGTCCCCACAGGATCGAGATGTTTGAGCGGATTGAGGGTCAGTCTGCCCATCATCTTGGCGGTGGGATCTCCCATCCTGTAGGCGACCCACCCGTGGGCCAGCTCATGAAGAATAACCGAGTATAAAAGCGGTACAGCTATTAAAACAAAGGTCAGCGGATCTTTAATTAAAAGATTGAGCAATCCCATCTATTCGCACCATCCGTTCAGCATCTTGCTCTCGTGAGCACTCACAATATAAGAATGGTGAAACAAAAGCAACCGGTATCAGGAGTGAGAGGTGGATGGCTTTCCAAAACCGCATAAACCTCTTTAAATCACATAATCCTGTTTGCGTGCAACGCACAGGCAGGCCGGATCTCCTGTAATGTCTCTGTCCATCTCATCGGCCACCTCCCGGTGACCATTATAAACCGGACAGATTACGTGCTACAACTCCGGACATATTACGTGCTCCTGACAATTTATAATTAATCCTTGACATTTGGTAAAATATCTATATATTAGCTCTGCAAGTTGGATAGAGACATTTTTGAAGTGCGAAGACCGGCCGCCATGTCCTTGAAAATATATGGTGGCCTTTTTATTTTTGCCACAATGATAATCCGACTTTGAAAAATTTAAGAAAGGAGGATACAGATTATGGCAGAAGGTACCGTTAAATGGTTTAATGACGGAAAAGGCTTTGGATTCATCGAGATGGATGGCGGCAAAGACGTTTTCGTCCATCACAGCGCGATTCAGGCCGAAGGCTTCAAGTCTCTGCAAGAGGGTCAGCGCGTGACGTTCGATGTTGAGCAGGGCCAGAAAGGCCCCGCGGCCGCTAATGTAAGGGCACTGTAAAAACTAAACATTGATATCGACAAAGTGGCACTCTGTGGTTATACAAACTGCAGAGTGCCATTTTTTTCGATTGCCTGTCGAGAATTTCTCATTTAAAGACTAACAAACTCCCGTAATCAGCAAAGCTGCTTAACGCCCGAGTTTTATTCGTCATTACCTAAAAACCCGGCCTGTCCATACGCGGGGTTTGGGTACGAGTAAAAGCCCTGTTTTGTCTTTGTCCCCAAATTCCCTTTTTTGACATATTGTTCTATAAAATTTGCGTTAAACTGAAAATTTTTATCATTGAGCGCTTTGGCCCAGTAATCGGTTATGGTCCATACCGTTTTAAGACCTACCTGGTCCATGATGCCAAACGGACCCATGGGTGTGTGCATAACGCCCATCCATGCGCGGTCTATATCCTCGATCGATGCCACATCTTTTGAGGCAAGGGTAAGCGCTGACATGAATAGAGTAGAGAGCATGGAATTAAACACGTAGCCACGGTTTTCCTTGTGGAGCATGATGGGAAGCTGACCTATATTTTTTGCGAAATCATGGATTAAATTAATGGTTTCCTGAGAAGTTTCCGGATGCGGCATGATATCCACTACATTTGAGATTCTCACATCGTGGAAATGAAAGGCCGCGAATTTTTCCGGCCGCCCAGTTGCCTCGGCAAACATGGAGGGAACAAGCGTGGATGTATTGGTGGTAAAGATCGCACGCTCAGGGCAGAGTTTATCGAACTGGGCAAAAATTCTGCCCTTGAGACCCGGGTCCTCGGGGACGCATTCACTCACAAAATCCACATCCCTGGCCGCATCAGCCGGGTCGTTTGAAACGGTCACCCGGGTCATTATATTATCCGCATCCTTTTGTGTGATGCGTCCGGATGACACGAATTGCGAACCGAGCTGCTGTATCCTTTTCAATCCCTTATTGAGCATTGCCTCATCAATATCGTATAGAACTACATCATAGCCGTGCATGGCGCAGACAAACCCGATCTGCTGTCCCATAGTACCTGCGCCAATGATAAGTACACGTAGAATGTCATCAATCTTCATACTAAATCTCCTGTTTTTGCAGATCCTTCCGGGCCCATCCTTTTTAAGCCAAACGAAAAATCAACCCTCTTTAGACCGGGTTGCCTACGGTTTCCTTAACATGCCCGCCTTTAATGGTTCTATGCCTGCGAGAGATTTGACCAGACTCTTTCTTAAGTTAATATCATATTGCGAGGTTATAGCAATCTGTTCCATGATTGGGGATCCTCCACCATGATAGTTTCCATAATTTATTACCCCGGAAGTGCCCGAACAGGTGAACTCACACTGGATCTCCTTCCATCAGATATTCTTCATAGTCAGCAAAACAATGGAGATGATTACGAAATAATGTCTGTGGAAGAGATGGAACGTAGAATGATATTAAAAATGTTGCGAGCTAATTTCCCAAAAAATGAGATTGCCAAAAAATTGAACATCTCTCGAAACACACTGTACCGCAGATTAGAGAAATACGCTCTTTCCTGATTTATGTGTCTTTCGACCCCGGTTTCTCTAATCTTACATTCACCGATTTATTGGTTATGTCCATAGTCTCCTCAACGGTATGTTACAATATCCTTTTCTTTCTGTAGCTCAAGGTGTGATATCTCATTAAAACCTGCCAGGGCGACTCCACTGCCGTTATACACAAACCTCGTGATGGATGTATTGACGATCTGCCAGCTGAGTCGGATTGTGTGCTCGTTGGACAGGTCGAGGTGTTTCTGCATTGTCGCGGCTATGGGGCCGCCCGAGGTGAACAGAAAAACCTTTTTCCCCTCGTTATGTCTTGACATGATTTCTGTAATCCCCTTCCACACCCTCGATGAAAATGTGTCCCACGATTCGATACCCGGCTTCTCAAAATCGCCCGACACCCATCGCAGCATTGCCACTTCGAAGATTCGCTTGAAGGATTTTTCGTCGGTGTATATCCTTTCCAGATCATCTTTCAGAGACGGATTCTCGCTGACCATGTCGGTGATTTGAGATACCACAATGGCATGAGCGTCAAGCTCGTTGAGGGCTTCACACAGAGAAGGCTCCGGCACATCAATGCCGCATTCCTTAAAACGACGGATGACCTCTTGCGCGGTTGCCTGCTGACGCTGCAGGGTCCAGGAATATACTGCGTCGGCGCGCAGCCCCGTATTGATCAGGTGCTCTCCCAGAATTCCGGCCTGTCGCAGACCTTTTTCGGAAAGCCTGTCATAATTATGCTCTCCGAATGATGCCTGACCGTGTCGTATCATATAGAGTATACTCATGGAGAGTTCTATAAAACACGGAGGCGGACATGTCAATAAAAGATAGAGCGGACGGTGGCCTTTTGCCTGCAATATCATGTCTGGTCGATTATTCTTTCGGCTGTCTGTTGGGGCATACCCGGGGGTATCTATTCATTTTATATCCGGAAAGCGGGGCTTCTCCTTTGAGAGGAAGGCCGATATCCCATGGTAGCATTCTCCTGATGTGATGAGAGCAATCGCCTTTTCTGTTTCCAGCTCGAGGGCCTCCTGTAGGGACATACCGCAGGCTGATCGAATTACCTCCAGAGCGGAGCGTACAGCTCGTGGCCCTTTGCCGGCAATTGTTTCAGCCAGCTCGACAGATTCCTCAAGGACTTTGGCTGGTGAGCTTACGCGATTGATTAAGCCGAGAGCAAGTGCTTCCCGGGCTTTAACCTCCCGGGCAGTGAGTATCATATCGGCGGCTCTTGCTGGACCAATCAGTCGGGCAAGCGTTGCTGCTCCGCCCCAATCCGGCATGAGCCCCAGGTGGACTTCTGAGAAACTGATAACAGCATCAGAGTCCATAACTCTCAAGTCGCATCTAACCGCAAGCTCTGCTCCTCCTCCATAGGCCTTGCCATTGATGGCGGCGATGACAGGAACGGGCAAACATACTAAACCGTCAACCGTTGTACGAATATGTCTTATCAATTTTTCGACAGGAGGGCGATCATGTTTCTGGACTGCTTCGACCAGATTGGAGATTTGCGGGTTATCGATATTGACGTCAAAACCGGCGCTGAACGCCTTATCGCCGGCACCAGTCAGTACAATAACCCGTGGCAGATTTTCCCGCAATTCTGCTGTTACCCGCTCAAGTTCGGACCACATTGTCTCATTAAAAGTGTTCATCCTTTGCGGGCGATCAATGGTGATAACCGCAACATGATTCGTGAATTCAAGACGAATGCCATACTCGGACATCTTTTAGTCCCTTCCGTGCACATTTTTGATATATCAGGAGATCAGGGGGATTTATTCCCCCGTATATTCGCCCCTTATCCTCAGGCTTTCAATTTCCTCCTCCGCGAGTTTCTTGTATGCTATTTTTCCTATAAGGGTCTGTGGAAGTTCACTGCGGAATTCCACTTCCCTCGGGCAGCTCCATTTAATCAGGGATTTTCTGCAGTGAGCAATGAGTTCCTCTTTCATCTCCTCCGTTTCTTTTGAAGGATCCTTCATGATCACGAAGGCCTTGACCTTTTCGACCTGTGCCCTGTCAGGTACTCCTATAACGCAGACATCCTCCACATCCGGGTGCTTGTAAAGAATATCTTCCACCTGCGCCGGATATACATTCATTCCGGATGATTTTATCATCCTTTTCAACCTCAGTTTGAAATAGAAAAATCCATCCTTATCCATGCTGGCGATGTCACCTGTATGGAGCCAGATCCTCCCGTCGGAATGTTTTTTCAGGGTATTGGCAGTTTCTTCCGGCTGATCGAGGTATCCTAACATAACCGCCGGGCCGCTGACACACAGTTCTCCATCTTCGTCCAGCTGTGCTTCTTCGGTGGTATCCTTTTTTACTATCTTTGCCAGCATATCCGGGAAGGGCACGCCGACGCTTCCTTCTCTGTAATCATTTATGGGGGTAGCCATAATGGCAGTAACCGCTTCAGTCAGACCATAACCTTCGAGCAGTTTTACACTGCCCCCACTCTTGCGGACTGTTTCTTCGAATCTCTCTTTTACCACCCTTGGAAGTGTATCGGCTCCGCTGAAGGTAGCCTTCAGGCAACTGAGATCGGCGCTTCTGAAATCTGAGTTGCGGCTGAGGGCTTCGTACAATGTCGGAACCCCTACCATAAGCGAGGGCTTCTTGGTCTTGATAAGTTTTGCGACTGTCTCGGGCGTAAAGGTGGGGACAAGAATGCTCTTGCCTCCCCCCATGAAAGCGGCATTCACGCACACTCCCAGGCCGAAACCATGGAATAGCGGAAGTATGGCAAGTATGGAGGGGCCTCCTTCTACGTCTTTCATTCTTCCCCACTCCGCTACCTGCATTCCCTCGCTTATAAAGTTCATATTAGAGAGCATGATGCCCTTCGGGAAGCCTGTGGTGCCGCCGCTGTAGAGAATTACCGCAAGATCGTCTGTGTCCACTTTGACTTCAGGTGCCGGTGGGTAGTCTCTTTTCATCAAATCTTTCCACCATTTGATCCTTGGATCCCCGGGCACCTTCGGTATCTTTCTCCCCTTGGTGATATAAAAACCGAACCTTTTCAATGCCGGAAGATAATCGCCTATCTTTGTCAGGATGAGGGTTTCAACACCGGTGTTATCAAGGATCTTGTTGAAAACGCCGTAAAACGCATCGAGCGTCATGGCAAATTTGCTCTTGCTGACATTCAGGTAAAACTCTATCTCGGCGGCAGTGGAGAGGGGATGGATCATACTTGCCACCGCGCCGAGTTTGTTTGCTGCGTAAAAGCAGATGATACCCTGAGGCGTTGTGGGCATGGATATGGTAATGCGGTCGCCCTTCTTGAGTCCGATGGCTGTCAGTGCGCTGGCAAATCTTTCTATCTCTTTGGAGAAATTCCTGTATGTGCAGGTATACCCCATAAAATCATAGGCTATGGAATCCGGGTGTGCTTTGGCTGAACGCATAAGGGATTCGAACATACTGATTCTGGGATAATCAAGAATTTCAGGAACATCTTCGTAAAACTTAAGCCACGGTTTCTTTTCATACATGCCACCATCCTCCTTAAAGTTTTGTCAACCAGCTTTTTCTGCCCCTTTGCAATGGAAAAGTCAATACAAAAAACAGGTGACAGTTGTACTTTAATATGCTAGCAACCTTTCGTTTGGTTGTATCTTTTATGATTCCAGAATTGTCGGAAGAAAGGAGCACGTATGGAGAAACTAAATGATTTTTACGAGGCGGTGTCAGACACTAATAATTATGTCAGGAATCTTAAGACCAGCGGAAAAAAGGTTTTGGGGTATTTATGTTCCTATACTCCCGAGGAAATCATCTTTGCAGCGGGAATCCACCCTGTGAGGCTTTTCGGTACGGTGGGAAATATTACCCTGGCCGACGCGCATCTGCAATCCTATGCCTGTTCTCTCGCGAGGGGCGTACTTGAAAGCGCGCTTTCCGGCGAACTGGATTATCTCGCAGGTATGGTATTCCCCCATACCTGCGACACCATCCAGAGACTTTCCGATATCTGGCGTCTCAACACGAAATTCGGTTTTTTCGCCGATGTTGTCCTTCCCGTGAAGCTGAACACCGAAAGTGCGAAAGAATATATGGAAGATATCCTCCAGAAATTCAGGAGTGATCTGGAGGAAGGAATGGGTGTCACGATAACCGACAGGGCGCTGGAAGAATCAATCGAAAAATACAACCGGATACGCGGTTGTCTCAAGACCATCTACGAATTGCATTCCACGGACCCAGACATCCTGACTGGCAGCGATCTGCATGCAATAGTCAAGGGATCGATGATCATGGACAGGGATTATCTTCTGGAAAGACTCCCCGAGATCATAGAAATGTTGAAGGAAAGAAAACCTTCAACGGGTACAGGAAGAAAGAGAATTATAATGGTTGGCAGTATATGTGACCACCCTGATGTTTATACCATCATCGAGAAATCGGGAGGTGTTGTCGTATGGGACGACCTCTGCACCGGTTCCAGGTATTTTGAAGGACTGACCGGCACGGAAGGTAATCCTGTTAAGGCAATCGCAAGCAGGTATATTGAAAGACAGATATGTCCCGCTAAACATATATCGAACACTGCCAGAGGAGACGGTATAGTAGAAATAGTCAGGAAAAATAATGCTCGGGGTGTTATATTCCTCCTGCTGAAATTCTGTGACCCTCACTATTTTGACTATCCCTATATGAAGGGATTTCTGGACAGAGAAGATATCCCCAGTATACTGCTGGAGATCGAAGATCAACTGCCGTCCGAGGGTCAGCTGATGACACGGTTTGAGACTTTCATTCACATGCTGTAAAGGGGGAAATAAAGATATGACGGATACCGATAAGGAAAAAAGCAGCAGAAAGATAAAGTCGGTTGGAAAGATGAAAGAGATCATGACCGCCTACTATATAGATGCTAAAACAGCGGAGCAAACAGGAAAAAAGGTGGCATGGATCACCAGCGGAGGGCCAGTAGAACCGCTTATAGCAATGGATGTGATTCCTGTATATCCGGAAAATTATGGGGCTATGATAGGAGCCTCGAAGATGGGTGGCGATCTGTGCGAAAAGGCGGAAGAACTGGGGTATAGCGGTGACCTGTGTTCCTATGCGAGGGCCGATATTGTTTCTTCCATGGTGGACGGCGGACCCATAGGGGGACTGCCGAAACCCGACATGCTTATATGCTGCAACAATATATGCGGAACAGTGCTCAAGTGGTATGAGATACAGGCGCGGTATTACAATGTTCCTCTCTTTATCTTTGACACGCCATTCTGCCATACCGAATACGCTGATGAGTCAAGGAGATACGTTCGAAAACAGATCGATGAATACGCAAACTTTCTCGAAAATGCGTGCAAGAAAAAGTTTGATTATGACAGGATGAAGGAGGTGGGGAGACTTTCGGTAGAGGGGCAGAATCTGTGGCAGGAGGTGCTTGACACCGCCATGAACAAACCTTCTCCCATGACCTGTTTTGACGCGTTTTTTCATCTGGCTCTCATTGTTACATTGCGGGGAACGCAGATAGCGGTGGATTACTACCGGTCGTTGCTTGAAGAGATGAAACAGCGTGTTGCCAACGGAATCAGCGCCATACCCAATGAGAGATACAGATTGCTTTGGGACAATCTTCCCATCTGGTACCGTGTAAGATGGATGTCGGAGAAATTCGCGGCGCATGACGCATGTCTTGTGGCGGACACCTATACATCCGCATGGTGTGGACAGCTCAAATATATGGATGAAGACAATTTTCTTGATTCCATGGCTGAGGCGTATACGAGGATATATCTAAACATCGGTGTGGATGAAATGATAAAGATAGTGCTGGAAATGGTGGACAAATATGACGTGGACGGGTTCGTCATGCATTCCAACAGGAGCTGCAAACCCTATTCATTGGGCCAGTACGACATACAGCGGGCGGTTCAGAAAGAGAGGGGGATTCCCTCTGTCATGATAGAGTCTCACATGATAGACGAGCGGAGTTTTTCCGAGAGCCAGGCGGAAACAAGAATAGACGCCTTTATGGAGATGATCAAACAGAAAGGGTGAGAGATGAACGATATATGTTATGGTTTGAAGAACCAGGTTGTGGTTGTAACGGGGGGAAGCAGAGGGATCGGCCTGGAGATCGCACGGAGCCTGCTTGGGGAAGGGGCGAAAGTGGTAATATGTGGCAGAAAGAGTGAGGGACTCGATGCGGCGGCGGATATCCTCGGTGGCGGCGATAATCTTATGACCTTCCAGGCCCACATCGCAAAGGAAGCCGATGTCGACTCTCTTTTTGACGCGGTTATTGACAGGTTTTCGCGTCTGGATGTGCTCATCAACAATGTCGGTATGAACATTATGACCCTCTCGGTGGCGGATACTGAACCCGCCCTGTGGCAGAAGATCATGGATACAAACCTGAACGGGACCTTCTTCTGTTCCAGAAAAGCGGCGGCCGTGATGAAGGAGCAGGGCACCGGAGGCAGGATAGTGAATATATCATCCATCGCCGGCAGAAAGGCCTCTCCCGGTATGGGTGTATACGGCATCGCAAAGGCGGCCGTTGAGATGTTTACCAAAGTGCTGGCCTCCGAACTCGCGCCCTTCAACATCCGGGTAAACGCGGTTGCGCCCGCCATGGTGAGGACGGCCTTCAGTGAACCTTTCTGGTCCAACGAAGACATCCTCCGGGAAATTGTGAAGAGCATACCGCTGGGAAGAATAGCGGAACCGATGGATGTTGTGCATCCAACGCTTTTCCTCGCCTCCGAGGCATCCGGTTACATTAACGGGCAGACTCTTGTAGTAGATGGCGGAGCTTCGGTCATATAGAAGAGTTCCGAAAACAAACTGAATGAAAGGAAAGGGAATATGATTACTGCCGGAATAGATATAGGATCCATAACCGCCAAAACAGCCGTTCTATCGGATGGCAGGATACTCGGTTCGAAGGTAGTCTTTACAGGTTATAACGCCAGTCAGGCGGGCCAGAGTGTATTTGAAGACCTCCTGAGGGAGCTGGGCCTGGACGTGTCATCGATAGAAAAGACAATATCCACCGGTTATGGAAGAAACAGTGTAAAATTTGTCGACAAGGCCATGACGGAGATTATATGCCACGGAGCCGGGGCGCATTACCTGAATCCCGAAGTCAGGTCGGTCATAGATGTCGGGGGGCAGGACAGCAAAGTCCTGACGATAGATTCCGACGGCAGGGTAAAGGATTTTGCAATGAATGACAAATGCGCGGCCGGCACAGGCAGGTTTCTGGAGGTAATGGCACGGGCGCTGGAATCAGACCTTGACGATTTCGGCATTGTGTCCTTGAAATCTGACAATCCATCAAAAATAAGCAGTATCTGCACGGTATTCGCCGAATCAGAGGTGATCTCGCTTATATCGAAAGGTGAAAGCAGGGAAGATATAATCGCGGGAATTCACGAATCTGTAGCATCCCGCATCTCCTCCATGGCCAGAAGGGTAGGAGTAAAAGAGCCTGTCATGATGACGGGAGGGGTTGCGAGAAACATAGGGGTGGTCAGGGCCCTGGAAAAAGCGCTTGACGTGTCCATAGAAGTCTCAGAGTTTGCCCAGATCAACGGCGCCGTCGGGGCCGCGATAATGGCGATGAGATTATAGGTATCGTTGAAATACCGTTTATGCCACCGCAAGGTGCAAATTCTCTTTGTGTGCCTTACGCAATGGCAAAAAAAGCATTAGATCCCTGCTGGGAAATCACGGCCGGGTTAAGCGGGATTTTAAATTCCAGGGTATTGTGAACACAGATAAATCGCAAAGCCTCAGTGCCCTCCTGAAATACGAAGCTACAAATACAGATATCGTCGACTGTATTCTCGCCGCAGCATCTACCGAATCAAGGCCGGTTATTTCTTTTGACAGTGATATTGAAAAGCTGAAAGGGGTTACTGAATCCCTCTGAATATGAAAAATGTTGTAGGTTGTAGGTTGGGTTGAGGTACGAAACCCAACAAAAAACTCTTCCAATTAGCCGGTCGTGCTGATTCTTGCACTTAAGCAAAATTTGTTGCGTCTTTTTTTGCTTTATCGCAAATAAACTCACAAAGGGCGGAGATTCTCTGCAGGGGCGGTATCACGCGCATCGTTTGCACGGTTTTTCAGTTGGGGAACTGCGAAAGACCTCGTCAGCCCTCGTTCCCGGAAAAGAGATTGAATTCCCCGAAAAGCTTGAACACGATCTGTTGCCTGCATTATTTCATTTTGGTTCTTTTCCTGAACCTTTCCTGAAGCAGAATACGCGCAGTTTGAGAAGGTGGCAGCGGGAACGCCTGGATCGTTTTTTCAGAGAAGATGTGCGTGATCTTGAAAACGTCCGGGATCTCTCGTCAATGGAACTGCTGGCGTCCATGCTCGAAGACCGTATAGGCAGCCTTCTCTCCCTCCAGTCATTGCGGGAAGATCTTGAAGTCAGCCATCGGGCGGTATCCCACTGGATGACAATTCTTGGACGTCTTTATCACTGTTTTAGCGTAACACCATTTACCCATAAATCCATACGATCGCTTAAAAAAGCCGCAAAGGTATATCTATGGGATTGGTCTGTGGTGCCGGATGATGGTCCCCGCTTTGAAAATCTCGTGGCATGTCACCTTTTAAAAATGAAACATGTCCTTGAAGATCAGGAAGGTTACAGAATTGGACTTCATTATCTAAGAGATGCCGGCAAAAGAGAGGTTGATTTCCTGGTTACCGTTGAGAATGAGCCATGGTTTGCCGTAGAATGCAAGACCGCAAGTCGCACGCCGAATCCCGCGCTAAACTATTATGGTGAAAGATTGAAAATCCCCTACCTGTATCAAATAACACTTGAAGAGGGCGCTGATACACTCAATGGCAGAGTCAGAATAATGCCTGCCGGCAAGTTTCTGGGAGCACTCCCATGATAATTGTTTTTTCATTTCACCTTAATCCTTGTTCCTTTAACCTTGGGTCACGTCAAGTAATGTTCGTAATTTTGTGCACTATGCAATATTTAATGCAGGTGTCAAGAGGAAAAACAAGGATTGAAACGATGAGACACTCACATTCATGGGTTCCCATTTAGAGAGACATCCACTAAATATCAGCCTTAAAGAAATCTATTTTCCATAAGTTAGCGATTTATCTTTGACCTCTGGTC
>Ga0222641_1000204_pt1 | contig 12255 bp, 7 predicted proteins | sample AntAcemetagen227_FD_179877 | JGI IMG/M metagenome (GOLD analysis project Ga0222641, IMG submission 179877) | Saline water microbial communities from Ace Lake, Antarctica - #227 | ecosystem: Environmental > Aquatic > Non-marine Saline and Alkaline > Saline | place: Antarctica: Ace Lake | collected...
TATTTTTATTTCACCGGCTCTCACTTATGCCACCATGATGTCTCAGGTTGGATTGGACGTTCCTCATATTCTTGGCATTTCCGAAATGGCGACGGCAGCGTGGTATCACCACAAAATCGATCCGCGGTTTCAAAAGATGCCCCTTGATGACTTTCTCGCTAAGGTTCGCGCATGGAGTTCGGACGGATATGCCCGTGCGCTCTGGAAAGGCAATACACTGTCTCCCGTCAATAGGCGCGATATCGCACGGCAGTTGTCACAATATACGAGTATGCCCGTTGATCTCATACTGTCATACAACCTGCGGGTACCGATGCTCACATTCATGTCCCACCTGCTCCAGGACGAACGGAAAGACGTCAGCTACTATGACAGCAGGGTGACCGGTCCCTGTATTAACAGTGTCTTTGAGGATGACCCCCTGATGAATAATATCAGCGGGCCGGTGGCGACCGCATTCAATGCGTACCTGAAGGGCGAACTCGAGTTCACAACCCTGGCAGAGTACGACAGGATTAATGTGGAAGCGGAACCTTTGTGGGACTGGGGTTCGGGCGCTCGCAGCGAGGGGGCTGAAGACCCGAAGATGGGATATCCCGAGACGGTGACCAATCTTGCCCGGGCGTTGCGGAACAATGAACTGCTTCAAGTATTTGTGGGTATGGGCATGTTTGATCTGGCATGTGTTCATGATGCCACCATTTACGCACTCAATCATCTCGATATTCCCCGGGAGCGCTTAGAGAACATCCATACTTTTACGTACCCGGCGGGGCACATGATGTACACGTACCCGATTGCACACAAAAAGCTCAAAAATGACCTGTCGGGATTTTATGCTCGCGTGCTGAAAAGGGAGAAGGAAAAGTAAAAGACTGATGGGGTGAATAGTGAGAGCTGATCTATGAAAACCCGGCCTTATGCTTACAGATCCCTGCTGAAAAAATATTACGGAGGTCCATGATGCTTTGGTACTATGATATGTCACGCAGAAAATTTCTGCAGATAATCGGTCTTTCCACGGCAGGGGTCGCCTTATCCAGTAGTCAGCTTGAAGCAATAGCACCAATTTCCGGAAAGACAATAGACAAATCGGGCAAGACCATTCGCATGAAACAATCTATCGCCTGTGCTGTTCATGATGCCGGCGCTGAGGTTGTCCTCTGCGTACCATCTACCGGAACAGCAAAAATTTTTGACGAATATAACAAAATCATCCCTGAGAGCGTTCCATATTCCTATAACGAAGAAGTCGCCTATACAATTGCCCACGGCGCCGGTCTGAACGGTCGGCGGTCGGCAATCATTATAAAATCCCACGGAATGGCGAAGGCCACCAACAGTGTGATTGATTCTTTGACCGCCGGAACGACCGCCGGGGTTGTAATAATTGTAACCTATGATAAAAAAGGCAGGCATTCCGACAGTATTTTCGATTGTAACGATTTTGTTAAAGGAACCGGTATCCCTTTTAAAATTCCTGGAAATGAGACAATTTATCAGGATGTCCAGGATTGCTTTAGCTGGTCTGAGCAGCTCCAATTGCCGGTTGCGATATTAGTCGATTCCAATATGCTGGATAAAGAGGTGAAAAAGCATACACTTAGTTCAACTGTGCCGCAAATTTCCTATCGCCGGGATCCTTTATGTCATGTCCTTTGCCCGCCACTGGTAGGTTATCAGTTTCAGGTTTTGCAGGCAAAACTGACAGGAAGAGACTGGCGATAGGTAAAGCGACCGGCTCCATTGCATATTCCTGATGACCTTCCGCCGAAATGGCAAAAGCCGGCTCATGATTATATGCCGATATTTCAGGTTTTCCGCGAGATGCGAAAAGAAATAGATTTTATAAGCGGAGACACCGGTATTTCATCGCTGTTTGCTTTTCCACCGTTTAACTGCATCGATGCCACCACCTACTATGGTGGCAGTCTGCCGCTGGCAACAGGTGCGCATCTGGCGGGTAGGCGGAGCGTTTGGGCGATAACCGGAGATTATTCTTTTGTCGCTGCCGGTCACATGGGATTAATCGAGGCGGTCAGTCGTAATATTCCGCTTAAAGTATTGGTGCTGTATAATGGCTGCGCCATAACCACCGGTGGTCAACCGCTTCCTGAAAATGTGTTTAATCATATAATTTCAGGATATCAGTCTTATGTAAGATACATAAAGTCGCCTCTGGATATCGATTCAATTCGATCCGTTTTAAGACCGGCTGTAAAATCAGATAGCATTGAAATCGTCGTTGCCGATTATGTAAAAGGGTCTTGAATCATTATTTAAATCGGTACTAAAAAGAGTAAAAGGAGACAGGATATTTAATTGAAAATCTGCAAGAAATATTTCGGAGAATTTGAGAAACCTGAAGTTGGTGTTGTGTATGTCAGTCCTGCAACGGAGCTGGATTCCGGCTTTTGCCGGAATGACAGAGGGGAGAGGAGGGCCAGCGTCGAGAATATCAATAATTTTTGCCCCCAATACAGAGAAGAACTCAGGGTAATGGATCTGCTGGGATTTGGACTGTAAAATGACGTGATTCACCGGTCTTTATTACATTGACACACGATGCCGTTTTTCTTATACTTCCTCACCGGAGTTGGTCTGTTATCATGACCGTGGCACCGGATCCCATCCGGACTAAGTTCTGAAATGTCGGGGTTGGTTCCTGATTCTAATATCCTGAAAATGAGGAGTTGACATGAAAAAAATGATCGTTTGCCTTACAATTCTGGCATTCCTGGTTCCAGCCGGAACTTTTGCCGAGGATATGACAGGCCGCCGTATTATGGAGCTTGTTAAAGAAAGGCATGATGTCAAAAACGATACAGCAGATGTCATCATGCTGATTATTGACAAGAAAGGAAACAAGAAAAAGCGGATTCTCAAACGGTATGTCAAAGAATTTGAAAACGGATTAAAACGAAGCCTGATCGTATTCAGGGAGCCAAAGGATGTTGCGGGTACCGCCTTGTTGACCTGGGAACTCGATGGCGGGCGGAGCAAACAATGGCTTTACCTGCCGGGGCGGAAAAAGCTCCAGCGCATGGCAAGCAACGGTCTGAAGAGCTATTTCATGGGCACAGACCTGACCTATGAAGACCTTATGCCCGATGTAATAGACGAGTATACTTACACCCTCACCGGGGAGGAAACGCTGGACGGTAATGCGTGCTATGTGATCGAAATTGCACCCGGAACTGAGGAAAAAGCAAAGGTAAGCGGATACTCAAAGCGGGTGGTCTTTGTGCGAAAAGATATTCTCTTCGCGGTAAAGATCGACTTTTACAACCGAAGGGGAAAATTGCTTAAAACCCAGACGAGCCACGATCTCGAAAAACTTGACGGGAAAACATGGACTGCGAAGAAAACTCTGATTGTCAGGCATAAGAAAAACCACAAAACCCTCATGGGGATCAAAAACCGGAAAACGGATATTGTTTTGGAAGACTCTACATTCACGGAAGGTTTCGTTCTTTCCGGGAAATACCTTCAGTAAGAGAAGACCCGGCCTGCACAGGGCTTGCTTTACTGAAAACCTTACTGTCACTCATACAGGACATATTTTTTGCCTGAACCTGTTGCGAAATTGCAAATCGTTGCCAGGAACCGGCAATGTCGCTGTCCAGGAATTTGATAATGCGTAAAATACTGCAGTTTGGTTACGATCATCCATGGCTCGTTATCCTTCTTTTGTCGGCAGCATGTCTGTTTGCCGCTTTTCAACTTCCGAATCTCAAGCAGGATCCCTCCATGGAGGGACTCATGGTGGAAAACGATCCCGCTCGTCTGGTTTACCAGAATACCCGTGAAACGTTCGGATCGGATCAGATCAGCATCGTCTTTGTCCGCGACAGGGATCTGTTTACACCGGAAAAGCTTGAAAAACTCGAAACACTGGTACTGGCCCTGGAAGAGCTGCCCGGGGTGACCACGGTCGAAAGTCTGTTCTCGGTAACAAATTTCAAAAATGAGAACGGTATGCTCAGCAGCAGTCCGCTGATCGATTCAATTCCTGAATCGGTAGACGAAGCCCGCCGGATACTCGAAGATGCCCTGCGGAATCCGCTGATTGCCGACAATCTGGTCTCCAGGGATGGGCAGGCGACATCGATTAATCTTTTCATCGAGCCGGAAGAGAATAACCCCGGGTTTTACCGGGATCTGGCCGAATCCGTAGCCCGGCTGATCGAGCCGATGAAAGGCGATTTCAGTATCATCTACCAGATCGGCAACCCGTATCTGCGAACACAGATCTCAGATATGATGAACCTGGATATGAAAAGACTGATCCCTCTTTCAGTCCTCGTCCTCTTCCTTGCGCTGATGTTGACTACCCGATCCATGAGTGGTGCGGTCCTGCCCATGCTTACAGCCGGTATAAGTGTACTGCTGACGGCAGGATTCATGAGCATTGTTCAAATCCCTGTCAATATCCTTACCATCATCGTTCCGTCGCTGATCATTGTAATAGGCTCCACGGAGGACATTCACCTGCTCTCCGAGTATTTTGAAGGAGTGAAACTGAAAGGCAACAGGAACCTGGCGATCCACTTTATGATTTCCAAAATGGGAACCGTGGTTCTGGTTACCTCCCTCACCACCTTTCTCGGGTTTTTATCCATCTGCATCAATAACATCACAATCCTCAGGCAGTTCGGTATGGCAGCCTCCTTTGGGCTTTTTGTAAATCCGGTCGTTACATGCCTTGCAACACCTGTTTACCTGAGATTTTTCGGGCCGGTAAAAACGCCCCGGGAAACATCACTACATTCCCTGCTTTTCGTCCGCATGGCCGACAAGATAGCGTATCTGGTCAGTACCAGGAAACGAACAGTTCTCTGGATCGTCCTGGGACTGTCCGTCGTTATCGGCGCATTCAGCGTCAATGTAAGACTCGATAATGATATCGTGGGGCTTTTCAAAAAGGACTCCTCTGTTGTTCAACGAATCAGCGAAATGAGTCAGGAACTGCCCGGTGCTCAGACCTTTTTTATCCGAATCGAGGGTGGGTACGAGGGATTATTCAAAGACCCGAAAAACCTGGCCGAGATCGCTCTAATTCAGGAATTTATAAAGGAAAAAAGTGAGTTTGATCTTTCCGTGTCTCTGGTGGATATGATCAAACTGATTCATCGGGAAATGAGCGGTGGGGATCAGACCTCGTATACGCTTCCGTCGACCGCGGAAAAAATATCCCAATATCTTCTCTTTGTTGAAGATGATGCGCTGGAACGATATGTGACACCGGATTTCAGCGAGCTGAACATCATGGTCCGCCATAATCTGAACTCTTCTCACCAGCAGAAAAAGGCTATCGTAGAATTAAAAGCGTTTATCGATTCAAAACTGAATCCGCATTTTAAATATGAACTTACCGGTAACAGCATTCTGACCCTCAATGCCGCCGATTCCATAGCCGAAGGGCAGGTTAAGTCCATCGCCCTGCTCCTTTTTATCATTTTTATTATCATGTCTGTAATGTTTCTCAATATAAAGGCGGGTTTTCTGTCTCTGATTCCCAATGTGATCCCCATTGTTGTGAATTTCGGCATTATGGGAATCTTCTCCATTCCCCTGAATGTAGGGACTGCCATGGTAGCAGTCATCGCTATCGGTATATCAGTAGATGATACTATTCACTTCATGACCCGCTATAATACGGAAATGCACAAGGCAAAGGACCAGGAGCAGGCCCTTCGGGTTTGCCTCAAGACGGAACTGCAGCCGGTTTTTTCAACCTCTATAGCCCTTGCGCTGGGTTTTATCGTCCTGTCCGTTTCTAATTTTGTAGCCATCATCCATTTCGGGATCCTTTCGGCCATCGTCATGCTGGTGGCATTCATGAACGATATTTTGATTACCCCGATACTTTTGTCATCGACACGCCTGCTGACACTCTGGGATATCCTCAGTCTCAACCTGAGAAAAGAGGTGATCGAGCAGTCCGAATTTTTCAGGGGAATGCGGATGTGGCAGGTCAAGAAAATTGTTCTTCTCGGCCAGATCAGGGAAGCGGTTCGCGGCGAGCATATTTACCGGGAAGGCGACCAGGGAGACAGCATGTTCCTTCTGCTTGAAGGCCATGTGCGCCGATACGGCATCCAGGATGAAGCTCAAACGGAAATCGCGTATAACCAGTTCAGTCCGGGCGATATTTTCGGCCATACTTCCATGCTGGACGGATTACCTCGTTCGGCCGATACCCGTGCCGAAACAGACATCAAATTTGTAGAATTCAGCCGGCAGAGCATGGATCGACTGCACAGTCTTTACCCGCATATTGCCAGCCGCATCTTCAGGAATATTGCCAGGATTCTGAATGATCAGCTGGTCATCAGCAACTGGGTATTACGTGAACAGATCAAATAGGGAAGAATAATGAGAAAACTGATTGTTGCCGCAGTTCTGATTCTAATTACCGGTGTATGGGCTGCATGTGCTTTTGCCGGGGAGCCGGATATCCTTAACGAACTCGATGCCTATCTGGAAACGGACAAAATACCGATTGATTCATCACCGGATATTGCCGGGCAGATGGTGGATCATTTCAGCGCGGATTTGGAACTTAGGGGGTCATATTTTTTCGACCTGCCCCCCGAATTTCCTAAAACTTATGTAAAAGTTGATGATGATCACTTTGTCGGGAAAATGCGTGCGAACTGGTCTTCATGGGTGGGCAAAGACTGGTGGAGCTTTCATGCCGCGGGCTGGTTTGAGGCCGGAACCCGGGAGGGTGCCTATGAGGGTGTAACTCATTTCATGACCGATCGCGATAACCAGAAAAGGTACGCGGAACTTAATGAGAGCTTTCTGGATCTTTCTGACGGCGCTGCCGAATTTACCATCGGGAAAAAGATTTTTAACAACGGGATATCGACGCTTTATTCGCCTGCCAATCGCTATACGTCCGCCGACCTGAACGATCCGGTAAATCCGGTTCAGACAGGCTCCTGGCAGCTGGCCTGCGATTATTCACACAAAGACGCCGTCTATACTGGAGCAATTCTTCCATTTTACCAGGAGAAGAAAATCCCGGCAGCCGGGTCCCGCTGGATCATTTCCGGCCTTCCGTCCGGATACAGCATTTCGTCCGCATATAACCTTGCGCCGGGATCGTTCGAAGAGATGCTGGAACTCCTTTATTACTACATGGATAACCTTCTGGAAAATGGCCGGTTTGCCAGTCTTATCAAAAGCGGCAAGACCGTTGCAGTCAGGGAAGACCTGCCAGGAGACCGTCCCGAAGACTGGGGATGGTTTGGCCGCGTAAAAAAATCCGTGGGACTATGGGACTCCTTTGTATCGGCCTATCGCGGTCCGGCCTTTTACCCGGTTGTCAAGCTGGAAGACAGCGCCACTGTCGCGACACTCATCAAGGACACGCCCAATGTGTACCAGCTGGCCGGAGGGTTTTCCACAACCTGGAAAAACACCGAATTCCACGGTGAGGCACTCTACAGTTACAGCATCCACAATCATGATGACAGTTATATTAACTATGTAGGAGGATTCTGTCATACCAGTGAAAAGCTGGCATCAAGTCTGAGCCTGGATAAAATTGATTTTTTACTCGAATATGCAGGCGAAGTTATTACGGCTGACCAGGCTGCCACCGACTATATCCTGAGCTCCAGATGTGCGCGCATCGGTAGAAATGATCTCATAGCCAGTATTCTTGTCACCGCCACTGATGATCTTTCACTGCATTATCTCTCGGATTTCACCCTTTCCGACGATGCGCGTTTCCAGCGAATCGGGGCTTCCCTGCGGATTATGCCCGGGCTGGTATTCGCCCTTGATTTTGAATTTTTTAACGGGCCGTTAGATACTTATTTTGGCAGATGGTGCAATAACGACCGAATTGTCACATCCATCAAATGGAGTCTATAGGCCACCCCTGAACAAAGTTAAAAACACAACCCAGTGATTGCTGGGATGCTGAAAATCAAGTAGACATTACACTATGTCATCTTCCATTCCCAAGTCATTTAAGGTAACGCTTTCATTTCCGTTATATTGGATAATCATCATGGTAATGTCATCCGCCTGGGGTTCGCCCTGCGCGAAATTCCACAAATTATTTGATATTTTACAAAAATTATTGTTGAAATAAAATATATATGAGAGTCTAATGTGAGTTATATTCCATGTTTACTCTAATCTTACTCTGAGTCCTGATGTTGCGCTGATGGAATCTGGTTCAGTTTGCAAATTCGAGAGGTAAAAACAACATTTGAATATTACCGTAATTAATAACGATTCAGTGTCTTTCACAGTTTAAACCGCAATTTTTTTAAAGTGTCTGACAGGATCTGCCATGCATGTTTTTAATCGATTCTGCGCGAAGCGGGGAGAACCGTCTTCTATATTTGAAGCATCGCGGAATGTTGCCATCAGGTACTCCCGTTCCATCAATAGTGCATCGGATGCAAGGTGTTCCAACGTATCGCATGTATTATTTAAAGCGTGCATCGCTTTCACCATATGGACGGTTTTGCTGGTCCTCATCGGTCCGGCAACCCTTCATGCTGCCTATTCCAAACGATACACCACGATTGCAAACGGCGCCATAACCTACACGGGGAACACTCTGGGGTTGAGCAAAGCAAGCTATTCGGATTCGCCGGGCACCAGAGGTTCCATCGGCACCTTTATCACGACGGATACCTCGCAGCGCGATCGTAACTGGCCCTCCGGCACAACGGACAACTGGTATGATAATTCATCCTCCGCGGTGCTCCGCCTTCCCGCCGGAAGCACGATCCTCTATGCCGAGCTGATCTGGGGGGGAAGCTACAACTACGGCGGCAGCGACGTGAGCGGTTCCCTGAACAACGCCGTCACCTTTGACACGCCTGCAGGCACTTCCAGTGTCAGTCCCTCGGCATCGACGTCAACGACACTTACGGGGGAGTCCTACTACGTGCGCTCCGCCGACGTCACCAGCCGCGTAAAGGGGGCAGGCGCCGGAACCTACACAGTGGGGGGGGTGCCTGGCACCCAGGAACGCAGAGAAAACAACGCCAACGCAGCCGGCTGGACGCTTGCCGTCATCTATGGAAATCCGGCGCTTCCTGCCAGGAACATGACCATCTTCGTCGGGGGGGAATTGACCAGCTCCCAACAAACCACCACCTCCTCGGTGAGCGGATTCTGCACACCCCAGAAAGGCACCATCAATGCCCGCATAATGGTCTCGGCCATCGAGGGGGATTCGAACCTGACGGGGGACCAGATGCAGTTCGGACCTTCCACGGGAACCCTCTCGGCCGTTTCGGGACCCAATAATCCCCTCAACAACTTCTTCTCCTCCCAGATCAACAAGGACGACGGAACGCTGGATACGGCGGGCACCTTCGGCACCAGTAACCACACGCCGGGTTCCAACGGAAGCGGTCGCCGCCAGGGCTGGGACATCACCAATGTGGATGTTTCATCGCGCATGCAAAACAGCCAAAGCATTGCCTTCGCTCGGGGCACCACCAGCGGCGACCGCTATGTCATTTCTTCTATCGGTCTTCAGGTCGATGTGGGACAACCCGTCTTTCCCACCGCCGCCATGACCGTGGATAAGCCTGTCACCTATCTGGGAGATATTGTCACCTATACGACCAGGCTCGACAATACGGCAGGTTCGGCCGATGCCCTGAACGTGGTCTTTACCAACAGCCCGCCGCCCGGCATGTCCTTTGTCGCCGGCAGCGTGACTGTCAACGGAATATCTCAACCGGCGGCAAGCCCCGTCACCGGTGTATCCCTGGGCACCATCGCCGCGGGAAGCCTGGTCACCGTGGCCTATAAGAATTACGTAGCCGCCATACCGCTTCCACCGGCGACGGCAGAATACAACAACAACTCGACCTGGACCTACCAGTATGAAAGCTGCCCCAGCTTTCCCCTGAACAATGGAAGTCTTTCCACTGCACCAAATGTGATAAGCGTCGTCCCGAGACTCGAACCGACAAAATCGGCAACTCCCCCCGGCGCCGTCCTTCCCGGCGGAACCGTCACCTATACCATTTCCATCCCCAATACGGGAACTGCTGCCACCAGCGGGACGACCCTCGCCGATCCGATTCCCGCGGGAACCACTTATGTGGCGGGAACAACAACCATGAACGGCACCGCCATTGCCGACACAGGGGGGCAGATGCCCTTTGCCGCGGCGCGTTTTGTCAACAGCCCAGGAGAACCGGCGGGGCAGGTCAACGTAGGAGAGGCCGCCGTGATTTCCTTTGAGGTCACCATCAACCCCGAGCCACCTCTCATCATCACCAATATCGCCACTATCGACCCCGACGGCGCGGGCCCTGCGCCCGCCATCGAAGTATCCATTACCAACCCGCCAGTCAAAGCCGACCTGGCCGTGGCGATCACCGATAACCGGACGGAAACCGTCGCAGGCGAGGCTATCTCATACCAGGTCACGGTAACCAACAACGGCCCCGATAACGTGATCAGTTGCAATCTTTCGGTTCCTCTTCCCGTCACCATCCTCAACCCCGTCTATTCGGCAAGCGCAGGAACCTACAACAGCCAGACGGTCGCATGGACGGGACTTACACTGAACGCGGGGGATAGCGTCATCCTCACCATCGACGGCACCGTCGCTCCCTCGGCCACATCGTCTATTGCGGTAACCGCCACGGTCTCACCGTCGCCGGGTGTGGAAGATTTAACAAGCGGCAACAACTCGGCCACCGACACCGACACGATCCTTCTCCGGGCCGACCTGGCTGTCACCAAAACGGATGGCAAAGTCAGCGTCCTGCCGGGAGAAACAGTTACTTACACGATCACCGCCACTAACAACGGACCAAGCCGCGTCGAATCCTTCACACTTATCGATACGCTCCCTGCCCTTTTCCAGGGCCCTCTTTTCAGCCCTTCGGAGGGCGTCTACAACGAGGAAACAGGACTTTGGACGGGACTTGCGCTAATGCCGGGAAACAGCATCATTCTTACCCTGACGGGAACGGTGGATGTCTCGCTTGTCGGTGATTTGGTAAACACCGTCGTCATCTCGCCGCCGGATGAGGTCACCGATACCGTTCCCGGGAACAACACGGCTGTCGATACGGATACGACAAGCCCCCGCATGTCCCTTGCAAAATCCGTTGATAAGGCAAGCGCCGCACCGGGCGAAACCCTGACCTATGCCGTCAATTATCGAAACATAGGAGGGAGCGCAGCGCACAACCTTATTATCATGGACACTATTCCACCCAACACAAATTATGTGGCGGGAAGTCTACAGCGGGGCACGGCAGATTCGAATTACGGCGATCCGGCGAACACAACATTCACCGATTCAAACGGCGACAGCGACGGTGGATCCATAAGCGGCGAAACTATTATATTCATTATCAACAGCATCAACCCCGACGACGAGGGGAAGGTCTTTTTCAAAGTACTTATCAACTAGGAAACGAGGATGAAAGACATGAAAGTAGAAAAAGCAGGATATTGTGCCCACGTTCTCTTCGCGCTCGTTATCACTATTCTTATGTGTAGCGGTGCAGCGGCCCAGGATGAGGCCAGGCTCGTCCTTAAAACGGAAGTGGCGAAGGAGATCAGGGTGAAAGAAGGAAATGCCTGGATAATGAAGTATGTACCGGTGGAAGTCACGAAGCCGGGCGATGTGCTCTTTTACCGGATCACCTACTTCAACGAGGGAACGGCGCCCGCCGTGGGCGCAGTCATCGCCGACCCTGTCCCGGAAGGAACGGTCTATCTTCCAGACAGCGCTATCGGGAGCAATACGGCGATCAGCTTCAGTATCGACGGCGGGAACACCTATCAAAGACCGCCAGTTCTCTACGTCGTGGTAAAACCGGACGGCTCAAAAGAGGAAAAAGAGGCGCCGCCGGAAATGTACACCCATATCAGGTGGATGACAGGGATGCCGGTTCCCCCCGGTCACTCGGGTGAACTCGGCTTCAAGGTCCGTGTCAAATAGGAAGAGAGACGTGATCTATCTCTTTTGGATATATTGGATTATAGAAGATACTTTTTCAACAACCTTTAACAACAATTGCAAGGGGAGGTACAAAGTCATGCGTAAATTTTTACTCACAATGGTTCTTTTTGCAGCGGTGGCTCTCATGCTGGCGCCAACGGCTCATGCCGTTGGAACGCTGGCCACCACGGCCATCACTAACCAGGCCTACGCCGATTACGACGACGCCAACGGCAATTCGCTTCCACGGGTTTACTCTAATACAGTGACTACCGTGGTAAGCCAGGTGGCCGCCG
>Ga0222641_1000213_pt1 | contig 12032 bp, 9 predicted proteins | sample AntAcemetagen227_FD_179877 | JGI IMG/M metagenome (GOLD analysis project Ga0222641, IMG submission 179877) | Saline water microbial communities from Ace Lake, Antarctica - #227 | ecosystem: Environmental > Aquatic > Non-marine Saline and Alkaline > Saline | place: Antarctica: Ace Lake | collected...
GGACCGCTGCAACTTTGCCCCCGGCTCTGTCCGCCAGCTCTCTGGCTTTCCCTAAAAGCTCGAGGCTCACATCATGTAACTCGCTATTCCGCTGTTCCGCGAAAACCCATACATCACGGTTTCTCTTCTTATCCATTGATAAAACCCCTAACACTCAATCACGCCGTACTGATATATTCTTTCCACCAGCTTTTCGACGATATCATCGATTGTGCCTTCCAGTTTTTCTTTCTTTCTTTCGGATTTTCGAACCTCCAGACCCGCCATCTTTGTGAGAGAGCCCACCAATCCTATGCGCTCCGGATCCACACACAAATCCTTATTTGAGAGCATCGTAATCTCCTTCGACTCTGCCGCTAATATGCCGGCAAATGATGTGTATCTGGGCTTATTTATCTCTTTTCGCACGGAAAGCACTACCGGAACTCCAGAGGCAAGCTTTACATAACCGTTTTCTATCTTCTGCGTAATTATCAGGTTATCCCCGGCAGATTCCTCCAGGCCGGTTACATGCATAACATTGGGGAGGTCCAGCATCTCGGCCAGTTGTGAACAGACCTGCGCCGTTGAACCGTCTATAGACTGATTTCCGCAAAGGACGATATCAAAATCCCCTATCCATCGGCAGCCGGCAGCCAGTATCTCGGCTGTGGCCAGGCTGTCTGAACCAGAGAACACGCGGTCAGACAGGATAACAGCCCTGTCGGCCCCCATCGCAAGTCCTTCTCGAATAGTAGTCTTTGCAAAGGGTGGCGCCATTGACAGCAGAACCACTTCTCCGCCATGGGACTCTCTCAATGCAAGAGCGGCCTCAAGGGCATGCTTATCAAGGGGATTCATTATGTTCGGAATCCCCTCTCGTTTCAGTGTCTTTGTTTCAGGGTCCATACTGAGCTTATCCCAGTGCTTCGGATCTGGCACAGGCTTCACACAGACAATAATCCTGTTCATAATCGTACCTTTTTGTAAAATGCCTGCTCTTTTATCGCTTTTTGAAAGGAGCCAGTGCCGCCCTTCCGATACCTGCCTTGGCTACCTCTGCCGTGCCGCCTGCCGGGACGGTAACCATTGCATCTCTGAAGAGTCGCTGAATGGCGTATTCCTTCATTATGCCGTAGGACCCGTGAATCTCTATCGCCTTCTTTGCCGCCTCTACTGCCGCGTTACAGGTGTAATATTTTGCCATGCCGGTTTCTGTATCGCAACGCATGCCTTGATCCTTCATCCAGCTTGCGCGATAGTTCAGCAGCCGGCAGATGTCCAGCTGCGTATATATCTCGGCCACGAGGAACTGAATTGCCTGGAGTGTACCGATAGGTTTTCCATACAGGACTCTTTCATTAGCAAATTTGCCTGTTTCCTCGTATACTGCCTGCAGAATACCGAGAGCGGTGGCCGCCATACCGGTCCTCCCCGTCTCGCTGATGGTTTTGAGCGCCACGCTCAGCCCCTCGCCTTCCTGGCCGATCAGGTTCTCTTTCGAAACTTCACAGTTGTCAAAGACCAGCTCACCCGTATTCGCGCCGCGCAAACCGAATTTATTCTCTTTTCTGCCAAGTTTCGCGCCAGGTGTGTCCTTGTCAACAATAAAGGCGCTCAGCCCTTTAGCCCCTTCGCCGGTCTTGGCGATAACAATCCAGAAATCCGCAAGATGCGAATTGGTGATGAAGCATTTCCGGCCGTTTAGAATATACTTGTCGCCTTTTAACTCTGCAACGGTTTTCATTCCGATAAGGTCAGATCCGCCTGAGGGATCGGTGATAGCAGTTACACCCATGGTTTCTCCAGCCGCAAGCCGGGGCAGATACTTCTTTTTCTGCTCGTCGGTTCCGAAATCATTCAATGCGGCACAGGCCATGTGGTGAACCTGAAGAGCCATGGGGAAAGCGCCACATACGCGGCCAAGCTCTTCCAGCACTATGGTCCTCGCCAGATAACCCATTCCCACCCCGCCGAATTCCGGAGGCGTTATAATGCCGGTAATTCCTACCTGGGCCATCGGCTTTAAAAGGTCCATGGGGAATTCACCGGTTTCTTCCATCGCTTCCATCCTGGGAGGTATCTCTGCCTCTGCAAATTCACGAACAGCCTTCCTCAACATCTCTTCTCTTTCGGTAAACGCGAACTCCATAATCTGTCTCCTTGTTAATTTATTGGTTGTTGACCTGGAACAGCACTGTAAAAAGCGCTGAATATCAAGTCATGTTATTCGGATATCCCACATAAAGAGTTCCATCGCCGTATAAACAGTTTTTTCACGAAGTGTCGTAATATACTCGCCCCAGACAGTAACTATACCATTTTTTACCGAATTTTTCTCAGTCTGATTTGTTCCGGCAGTGCCAAGTCTGACAACATCATCATAAAATACAATACTGTCGGGATCTACATGATTGTTCCTTATAACAGTCTTCCTTGTATTGGCCTTGATCCGGCAGATAAAAAACTTATCCTCTTCCTGCCACAGATCAAAGCTCTTGTGACACTGGAATCCACGATCAGCAACACTTGTATCCCGACACGTCGGGAAAGTATCTGGACTGGTTTACGAATGGCCTTTCAGCGCCATTACCCTCGGTGAAGAAGATCTTTCTCGGAATACTGCCGCCTTTGGGCGCTATCTGCCCGCGGGCGAAATCATCCTCTTCAAGTATTTGCAGAAGATGCTGCGTTGATTTGTGTTCCGAAAGGTGAAAAAATACCAATGCCCAGAGATGTTCGTCATAACTCATCTACAGAGGTCTGTTACCTCGTGATTTAAGTGGCGTCATGGTGGTCATTGCATTACGAACCGGTTTATAGAGTGCATCGAAGGATGGCGCATAAATTTTCCTTCGCGGGTAAAGGGTGCATGGCATATTACTAACCTCCTGATATTACTATATAATATCAGAGCACGTTCATGCTGTCAACCAGATGTCAAGTAAAAAAACAGCTTAATATACTGATTTTATATCTTATTCGCATGCAAAAACCTAACTGGAAATTACTGATAGGGAATAACCTTTGTCAAGCTTTTCCCTTATAATTACTTCGCAGTTCGTCTTTGATATCTTTTAAGCATCTTTTCAAATGTCTTGTGCTACTACACATAACAGTCCGAACTAATCGATGAGGAGATTAGGCAGCCACATAATTGCGTCTGGAAATGATGCGCAGATCAGGAGCCCTATCACCATCAGGATAACAAATGGAACAATTCCCCGATATACTTTTCTAATATCAATCCCTTCAGGATCAACACCCTTAATATAGAAGAGAGCATATCCAAAGGGTGGCGTCAGAAACGATGCCTGAAGATTAACCGCCATCATAATAACGAACCAGACCGGATCGAAACCGAACTGTTTGGCGATAGGCAGAAAAAGCGGAAAACAAATCAGGACAATGCCTATCCAGTCGATGAACATGCCCAAAAGGAAGACAATCCCCATCATAACCCAGAATGTACCCCATTTACCCCATCCTAATCCCATGACAAAATTCGTCACCACATCTCCCCCGCCGACACCGAGGAAAACTCCGGTGAAGCAGGTGGCGCCGCACAGAATCATGATTACCATCGTGGTTGTCTTGGCTGTTTGCATAACGGCCTCATACAACCCATGCCATGAAAATTTTCGGTAGGCAATTACCATTAGAAAGGACAGAAAAGCTCCCACTCCGGAAGCCTCGGTCGGGGTTGCAACCCCGAAGAAGATGGAACCCAGAACACCCAATATTAGAATCATCGGAGGAACAAGAGATTTTAAGACCATCATGGCAACCTGTACGTTGGTTACCTGTGCCCGCTCCTCCCTGCTAATGGGTGGCCCGAGTTCGGGCTTGAGATAGCACTTTATCGCGATGTATCCCATATAGAGGGCAGAGAGAATGAATCCCGGAAATAAGGCTCCGGCAAACAATTTCCCGACAGACAGGGTTGCCTGACTTGCCATGACAACCAGCATAATGCTGGGTGGGATAAGTATGCCAAGCGTCCCTCCTGCACAGATGGATCCGTAGGTCAGTTCATCGCTATACTTGTACTTTCGCATCATCGGGACAGCGAGAAGACCCATGGTTACCACGGAGGCCCCGATAATACCGGTGCATGCAGCAAAGATCGTGGAAACCGCAATAACTGCTAATGCGATCCCTCCCTTGGTCTGACCCATCAGATAGCGCAACGCCTCAAATAGATCTTCAGCAACACCTGACCTGTCCAGAAGTTGTGCCATAAATATAAACAATGGGATGGCGAGAAGGACATAGTTGTCCATCGTCCCCCATATTCTATTCATGAATATATAAAATACTGATGGTCCCCATCCCAGCCATCCGAATATCACTGCCAGGCCACCCAGAACAAAGGCAAGGGGATGACCCATGAAGAGACCTATCAAAAGACCAACAAACATGAGAACTGTGATCAGCTCAGGGCTAATATCGATCATAATTCAACCCCCCTGGCTATGTATATGTTTTTGATGCATTCCGATATTCCCTGCAACAGAAGGAGTATAAACGATATAATAAGAACCGTTTTTATGGGGTATACAGGCGGTGCAAATACGCTCCAGGTAGTTTCTTTCATAGCCCATGATGTTGCGGCAAAAAGGTAACCCTGCCAGATACAGACAATACAGAACGGGAAAAAGAAGACCACATAGCTTATCAAATTCAGTATAGCTTTTTTCTTTTTTGAGAGAATCATGGTGAACACATCTACCGAGACGTGTGATCCGTACAACAATCCAAATCCCGCAACGATCATGAAATGAAGACCATATAATTGCTTCAGTACCTCAAAGCTCCATATGGTCGGCGCTCCGAAAATTCTGCGGAGTATCACTTCCATAACCGTGAGCAACACAAGCGGAACGATAACCCATCCGAAGATCCTTCCGGTCCACTCGTTAATCGTGTCACAGAATATTGATAATTTTTTTGGAAAACTCATAGACGTACTCCTCCTGTGACATTCATGTCGATAGCATATAGCAACATCACAATAAAACCCACAGGAATGAAAACTTAGAAATAACCGCTTTCACGATTTTGTAGTAGAGGGTCCCGCTTTAAGTGCCGGGAACCTCTACTATGACTGACTTTAACGCTGATTTAAATCCCGCTAATCAAGATTGGGGTATTCCTTCGGGTTAAATCCGAAACTGAACGGAGCTTCCATTGCCCGCCATTTTGCGAAATCCTTTTTGAACTGCATCTGAGATTTAATGGATTTCTTGAAGAGAGGATTGTCCTTTGCTGTTTTCTCTGTGTGCTTGTTCGTCAGCTTCAGGATCCTGTCCAGAACTGCGTCATCATATCGGTTAATCTGAATCCCCTTGTCGATAAACTTCTGTGTGTATTCTATGGTGTCATAATACTGACCGGCCATAAATTTCACGCAGGCAGCCTTGGCCGCAAATCTAAGGTCCTTTTGCAGGTCTTCGCCCAGTGCATCCCAAGCCTTCATGTTAATCATTACACCCATGACTGATGCGGGCTGATGCCATCCCGGAACGGCCCAGTATTTTGTTACTTCTCCAAAACCCATACCCCAGTCGCAGGAGGCGCTGCAGAATTCTGCCGCATCAATAACACCCTTTTGAAGGGCCTGATAAATTTCCTGCCCCGACATGGCTATCTGTGCCGCTCCAAGGTCCTTCAGAAGTTTACCCTGGGTCTTTCCAGACATTCTTATCTTCATGCCCTTGAGGTCTTCGAGTGACTTGACAGGTATATTACTGCGAATTCCACATTCCATGGGGGTAATGCCTGTTACAAGATACATCATACCGTATTTCCCGTAGGCTTCCTCGTAAATATCGTGACCCTCACCACCAAAAATCCATACAAAATAATCCATAGGGGTCAGGCCCATGGGATAAGATCCCAGAGTGTCAAATACGGCATTCTTCCCCGCCCAGTAATTGGGCCAGTCACCAGAAGCCTGGATGGTACCTTTATTCACGGCGTCAAAGACCTCGTAAGAGGGCATAAGAGTTCCACCCGTAAAAAATTTAATGCTCAGCCGACCCTTACAAAGCTGATTAGCGGCCTCGACAAAGGCATAATCCGCCCTGATCAGATCAATTGAGGGTGGCCATGTGGAAGTCATCTTCCACTTGATCACCTTCTGTTTGGCAATCGCGGGAGACGTTGTTAACGCCAGGCTAAAGGCCAGCATTACAACAAGTGCCATTAAAAAAATCTTTCTCGTCATTTGATCTTCCTCCTTGGTAATTTTAGTTTGCATCATCTCAAAGTCGTACGACTCTAACGCGCTTTTAACGCAAATTCCAGACCATGAAGGCCTGTTAGTTCGAAATGAATGGAAAAAATTCACATTCCCAGATAATTTCAAGACTATACACCACTGCTACAACAGGAAAGAAAACTCTTGACACAAAAATGAGCCTTGAAGTAAGTATCAAGAAAAGTACATGTAGCATTTCTAATACAGCCACAGATTGGACATAGAAAGGAGGGTGCCCGATGACTGCAAAACCCGGCAATGACGAATTACAGGACACCAAAGACCAGCTTAAGGCATACCGCAGGATCTTCAACAGCATACACGACGGCGCCATAGTAACAGACGCTGAAGGCTATATTACCTACTTCAACGAGCCCTACGGCAGGTTCCTGAATATAAATCCAGAAGATCAAATCGGAAGGCACTGTGCCGATGTTGTTGAAAATACACGCATGCATATTGTGGCAAAAACGGGCAAGCCAGAGATTAACGAATCTCAGTTAATACAGGGAAATAAAATGGTTGTGCAGCGAATCCCCATTAAGCGGAACGGTAAAGTCATAGCCGTGTATGGTCAGGTGGTGTTCAGAGATGTTAAAGATGTGGCAAAGCTCGCGAAAAAACTCTCTCTGCTGGAATCAAAAGTAAAACAATATGAGCAGGAACTGATCACCCTTCGCTCAACACGCTATACATTTGACAGCATTGTGGGTGTAAGCAGTGCTGTCACATCTCTGAAAAAAGAGGCCCTGAAAGCTGCCGCCAATTCATTTCCCGTATTTATAACAGGGGAAAGCGGGACAGGAAAAGAGTTGTTTGCCCAGGCTATCCACCATGCCAGTCCACGCAGGGTCTATCCCTTTGTGCAAATCAACTGTTCTGCCATCCCCAGGGAATTGATTGAATCGGAAATTTTCGGGTACGTCAAAGGAGCCTTCACCGGGGCCAGCAGTGCCGGGAAACCGGGCAAATTTGAACTGGCCGATCTCGGCACTATATTTCTTGATGAGATTGGCGATATGCCGCTCGAAATGCAGCCGAAACTACTACGCGTTCTTGAAGAAAAAGAGTTCTCACGGGTTGGTGGAACTTCTGTGATTCGGTCTGATTTTCGTCTCATTACCGCCACAAATCAGAATCTTCAGGAAATGCTCCCGGAGAAAAGATTCAGGCTGGATCTCTTTTACAGGTTGAACGTTATCCATCTCCACATCCCCCCGCTTCGCGAAAGGAGGGATGATATTATGCCACTGGCAAAACACCTGCTGAAAAGACTTACTGAGGAATCATACCTCCCGGAAATACTGATTGATCCCGGGGTTGAAGATGCCCTGATAAATCGCGACTGGCCTGGAAATGTCAGAGAGCTGCAGAATTTGATCGAAAGAACACTTTCCTCACTGGAGGGAAATGTCATTTATGTACGCAATCTGCCTTTCTACCTGCATCGTAAACCGTATGAAATTAAAAGTGATCAAAGCGCCTCAACTGATACAAACCGACTCTCTCTGAAAAGTGTATATGGTGAGGCCGAAAAAAAAGCCATCATTCATACCCTCAATACTACCGGGAACAACAAGAAAAAAACTGCGGACATTCTTGGTATTCATCGGACTCTCCTTTATAAAAAAATGAAAAAGTATAACATACCGCTAAAGCTCAAATAAGAACCTCAACGATTGTAGCTATACTGATACATCTGAATTTATGTCGCTACCCTCGCAGGAATCATCCCCTTGCAGTTTTTTCAGGCAAATAAAGGCACATAGCCGTTTCCTGACCTCCCATGTTTCTCTCCAGTATGCAACTGTCTGCTTGGCACGCTTTTTGAGAGTCCAATCCTTGTATATCATTTATCTACACGCTTTATAATCTTGATACCGTAAAGGAAGGAAGAAAAATGACCGGTAAAACTATCAGTGAGCTTGCAGTAGGCGCTCATGCAGAATTCAGCAAAACCGTTTCCGAAACGGATGTCTATCTATATGCCGGAGTGAGCGGTGATTTCAACCCTGCTCACTTAAACGAGGAATATGCAAAAAAAACCTTTTTCAAGACACGCATCGCTCACGGCATGCTTTCGGCCGGTTTTATTTCAACCGTAATCGGCACGAAACTGCCGGGACCGGGAACGATTTACCTCGATCAAAGCCTTAAATTCCTGGCCCCGGTCCGGATTGGTGACACGATAACCGCTCGGGCGGAGGTCATAGAAATCATAGCTGAAAAAAATAAAGTGCGTCTCAAAACTACCTGTACAAATCAAGATGAGATAATCGTGTTGGAAGGTGAGGCCGTTGTGAGCCCCCCCAAGCCGATGTGATAAATGCTGATTCTTAATTATAATTTAAGATGAATCAAACGGTTAAGTTGTTGAGTTGTAAGATAATCTTTATAATTTCAGCAAGGTACAAATACCAAAACGGTTGATGTTCAATTGCTTTGCTAAAAACAAATATGCCCGTGAATTTAGCTGCTCAACTATTCAACCACTTACCGAGATCAGAATTTGTAAAAATCATGTTCTAAAATGGAAGGATTTTAACAATGAACGAAAACCCATCGGAAAAAGCCGACTGTCATCCCGTTATCCTTGGCACCAAGCAGGCGCAGAATAAAGTAGTAACAGCAGAAGAGGCCATTCAACTTATAAGTGATGGTGATACTATAGCAACCGGCGGTTTTGTAGGAATAGCCGTTGTCGAGGAAATAGCTGTCCAGGTTGAAGATTATTTTTTTCGTCATCAAAAGCCCCGGGATTTAACTCTTATGTATGCCGCTGGTCAGGGGGATGGTTCTGAGAGAGGCCTGAATCACTTTGCCCATGAAGGTCTGTTAAGAAGGGTTATAGGGGGCCACTGGGCGCTTGCTCCAAAACTTGGCAAAATGGCAATGGAGAACAAAATCCAGGCCTATAACCTCCCCCAGGGAGTAATATCCCACATGTTCAGGGATATTGCCGCCCATAGACCGCGAACCATTACAAAAATAGGACTGGGGACCTATGTCGACCCACGATACGGGGGCGGAAAAATAAATGATGTAACCACGGAAGACATTCTAGATCTCATCTCTTTCGATGGTGTGGAGTACCTGGCATACAAACTCCTTCCAATAAATATAGCCCTCATCAGGGGCACGACTGCCGATACGGAGGGCAACATTACCATGGAAAGAGAGGCCTTAACCATCGAAAATCTTTCTATTGCAATGGCCGCGCGAAATTCAGGCGGATATGTCATTGCCCAGGTTGAAAGGGTTAGCGAGAAGGGAACATTGAATGCCAGGGATGTTAAGATACCGGGGATTCTTGTCGATTGCGTCGTCGTTTCCAGACCTGAAAATCATATGCAGACCTTTGCGGAGGTTTATAACCCATCCTACAGTGGCGAGGTAAAGATTCCATTACTATCCATGACCCCGATGAAAATGGATGCCAGAAAGATCATCGCGCGAAGAGCCGCACATGAATTGGAGGCCAATGATATTGTAAATCTGGGAATTGGCATGCCCGAGGGTGTTGCCAATGTGGCCAATGAAGAAAAAATTTCAAAGTATTTCACCCTCACTGCCGAGCCCGGCATCATTGGAGGTGTTCCTGCCGGGGGATTGAGCTTTGGGGCCGCAACAAACCCGGATTGCATCATAGACCAGCCCTACCAGTTTGATTTCTATGATGGTGGGGGATTGGATATAACCTGTCTCGGAATGGCGGAAGCGGACAAGAACGGCAATGTCAATGTCAGCAAATTCGGGCCAAAACTCGCCGGATGTGGAGGTTTTATCAATATCAGCCAGGCCGCGAAAAAGTGCATATTCGTGGGCACCTTTACCGCCGGAGGGTTGAAGGTTTCTGTGAGCGACAACAAGCTCCACATAGACCAGGAAGGCAAAACCAGGAAGTTCGTGGATCAGGTTGAGCATATGACCTTTGGCGGAAAATACAGCGCCGAACAGGATCAATATGTGCGGTTCGTAACTGAACGATGTGTCTTCGCCTTGACAAAAGAAGGATTGGAGCTTATCGAGATCGCCCCCGGCATTGATCTCGAAAAGGATATCCTTGCATTAATGGACTTTAAACCGATCATCAAGGAGCCCCGTTTGATGGATGAAAGGATATTCAACCCGGCGTCAATGGGCCTGGGGAGTGATTTCGTCAGCATACCCTTAAAAGAGCGACTGACCTATTATCCTGATGAAAATCTTTTCTTTGTAAACTTCGAAGGCTATCAGGTAAAATCACGCGAGCAGATCAAAGAGATAGATGACGCCGTGAGGAAGATTCTGGAACCAGTCGGGAAAAGGGTCTATACTATTGTAAATTATGATAACTTTAATATCCTGCCGGACCTTATGGATGAATATATCGAGATAACCAAGAAGATTCTGGAGGATCTGTACATCAATACAACGAGGTATTCGACAAATGCCTTTGCACGAATGAAAATTGGCGAAGCCCTCGCGGAAAAGAAATTGATACCCCATATGTACGAGAACAGAGCGGAAGCGCAAAAGGCCCTTAACCCTCTTGAGAAATAAGAGGAATACATGATAAAGATAGAATATAGTTGAGAAGCACAAATATCATTCAATTTCTCCCGCCTTAGCTGGAGAAGAGAAGGAGAATAGTTATGTCACTTGAAATCAAAAAGATTCTTTACGCAACAGATCTGTCAAAAAACTCGGCCTATGCCTTCCGCTATGCGGTAGACATGGCAAAAAATCACCATGCTGAAATATACTTCTTGCATGTTGTCGAGGGGATGGGACCATTTGCTGAGTCTGTAGTAGAGGATTACCTCCCAGAGAAAGGCTCGGAGCGCCATGAAAAGATCGTTGCTGGATCCATTGAACGTACCAAGAAAAAGATCGAAGTCTTTCGGGACAGAGAGCTTGCAGATCATCCGGAAATTATTTATGACCATGTTACTATTGATGTGCACGAAGGATATCCCGTGGAAGAGATACTGACAAAGGCAAATAGCTACGATTGCGACGTCATTGTCATGGGGACCCATGGGAAAGGACTCGTTAATCATACCTTCTTGGGGAGAGTGGCGGAAAAAGTGCTTAACCGGGCACGTAAGCCGGTGATCGTCGTTCCCCTCCCCGAGGGAGAAACCGAGGCATCACTGCCAGATTTTTTTTGAGAGTATTTACCGATCTTTGTATCGGGGACAAAGAATTCCGTGACCTTCCCCCGGTACCGTCCGGAGAGTGGGAACCCGTTTTTGAAATCAGTTCCATCTACCCCGCCGCTTCCTGCGACGGGGTATTTCATTGACAGACATAGATGACACCGTGAGAAACATTCTTGATCCAGTCGGAACAAGGGTCTATCCCACTGTAAATTATGACAATGTTAATATCCTACTGAACCTCACAACGCGGTATTCGACAAATGCCTTTGCACGGATGAAAATTGGCGAAGCCCTCGCGGAAAAGAAATTGATACCCCATATGTACGAGAGCAAAGAAGAGGCACAAAAGGCGTTGAAACCTGAGAACTAAGTTATATTTACACTCACTGCTGTCCCAACGTTGTCATTTGAAAACGTGTGTAACACTTTAATAACACATAAGATTAAGCGCAATATGTCCATTACCGATTTGAAATTTTCCCTTCTTGAATGTCATACTCCTGCATCAATCAAGCAGGAGATGACATATGAACTCAGGGGAAAACAATCTTTTCGCAACTAATGGACTTCCTCCCCATCCACGAATTTCGCAAGTGTGTCGCACGATACAACGGCAACTACAAAGTCAAAAGCTTCTCTTGCTTGAT
>Ga0222641_1000221_pt1 | contig 11884 bp, 9 predicted proteins | sample AntAcemetagen227_FD_179877 | JGI IMG/M metagenome (GOLD analysis project Ga0222641, IMG submission 179877) | Saline water microbial communities from Ace Lake, Antarctica - #227 | ecosystem: Environmental > Aquatic > Non-marine Saline and Alkaline > Saline | place: Antarctica: Ace Lake | collected...
ATCAGATGGTGATGGATTATGCCAGGCGGCTCGTTCATATCAGGGATGGCCTGGTGGCGGATGATCAGGTGAAGGACTGATGTAATCGTGAATAAACCGGACATAATAAGCCTCAAAATCATCGGGTTTCTGCTGATCGCGTTGTTCATATGCGGAAATGCAGACACTTCGCCGGCCCTGGCCGACTCCGGGGTCCCGCCCGTCCAGCCTGAAACTTCAAAAACCCTTTTAAACGCCATAGAGACGAAGTGGGGTGGTTACATAAAATGCCGTGGGGTTGTTTCATGGCCCGACGACGACTCATTGTACGGCCTCGTGGGAGCGGGAACATACTATGACGGAAGCGTTGAGGGTCGTCTTAAAAACCGCTTCTATCTCGGTTCATCGGTCTATCTTGATACACACTATGAGATTATCCTTTCGGGCGGAGATACGAGGAGGAAACAAAAAGAGCTGGGGAAGCTCTTCCCTGGTTCTGTTATAGAAAATTACCTGACAGGCGACGTTGAAGATGATAGCCGTCTTATGGATCTCACGAAGACGCTCAAGGACCATGATGATTATATCCTCTATCATCGACTCGACCGCCTTTCTCTGACGGTTCAGCAAAGGCGGTTTGTTGCTCGTATAGGGAGACAGGCCGTCACCTGGGGAAACGGTTTTCTTTTTAATCCGATGGATCTTTTCAACCCCTTTGCACCCACGGATATAGAGCGGGAATACAAGATCGGAGATGATATGGCTCATGTTCAGGTTGCCTTCGGGGAATCAGGAGATGCGCAGTTTCTCTACGTGCCGAGACGCGACCCGGCAACAGGGAAAGTGGAAGGAAGTCAGGACTCCCTGGCAGGAAAGATTCATTTCGCGAAGGGTACGACCGAATTTGATATTATGGCAGCGAAGCACTTTGAGGAACATGTTATCGGTGCCGGCTTTTCGGGGTATCTGGGGGATGCGGCATGGCGTTTCGATGCCACATGGACCTTCACCGATGAAGAAAGCAACGAGAACAACTTCCTGTCGCTCGTCGCCAATACAGATTATTCCTGGGTCTGGTGGGATAAGAATTTTTACGGATTCGTGGAGGTTTTTTACAACGGTCTGGGCGATGACAACTATTCGGAATCAATCATGAATAACGGTGTTATGGAACGTCTCGACCGCGGGGAACTGTTCACACTGGGCCGCTATTACCTTGGCGGGCAGATCAGGATGGAGGCGCATCCTCTGGTCAACATCTTCTTTACCGTTATCAATAACATGAATGATCCGTCAGGCATACTTCAGCCACGCCTTACATGGGATATCACTCAGGATCTCCAGCTTACCTGTGGCGGGAATATATTCTACGGGGGACGGGGCACAGAATATGGCGGCTTCAAAATGTCACCTTCCGAGATCCTGATTAAAACGCCCGACAGTGCCTATATGTGGCTTGCCTGGTACTTTTAGATTTCGGCATAAAATTGAGAGAAACGATATGAAGGTACTTGGAATCATTATTTTTCTGGTTATCGTCACATGCATTGTGTTGTACGCGGAGAATCCTGTTTCATTCGACGAGGCCCGGTGGCGAAAGGATGTGGAAAATCAGAGCACCGAAAAGCTGTACGCGCCCCATTTTGCTCATGGAAAATACTTTAACCCCTGGATGCCTCAGAAGCAGGGAAAGGTCCGGCAATTTCTCAGATGGAGATTCTCGAGAAAAAGCTACTATACCGATGAGGAAAAAACTCGCAGGCCAAAGGTCATATCCCGGTTACGTGAGCGGATCGATGCCCTCTCGGATGAGAAAGATTTTATTGCGTGGATCGGTCATAGCACTTTTCTTATGCGCCTTCAGGGGGAATACTGGCTCACGGACCCCATGTTTTCCAAACGGGCATTGTTTCCGAAAAGAGTGACTCCGCCCGCATTCACGGTGGATGACCTGAGAGAACTTACGGATACAGTGAATGTGATTATTTCCCATAATCACTATGATCACCTGGATGTCAAAAGTATTCGTTCCCTGCCCGACAAGTCACGCGTGTTTGTGCCGCGTGGTCTCAAACAGTATGTATCGTCTCTTCACGACGGCGTTGTTACGGAACTTGACTGGTGGGAAAGTGTTGATCTTCCCGGTGGCACCAGACTGGTGTGTCTGCCCGCGCAGCACTGGTCACGGAGGATAGGGCAACCTGTCAACAGTACCCTGTGGGCAAGCTTTATGGTGATTACGCCGGACGCCTCGGTTTACTATGGCGGGGACAGCGGATATTTCGTTGGCTACAAGGAAATAGGCAGGCGATTTCCGGACATCACCTACGCGCTTCTTCCCGTTACCGCCTATCATCCCCGCTGGTTCATGCATTACGTTCATATTAGCGCGACAGAGGCAATTGATGCGTTCAGAGATCTTGGTGCAAAATATTTTATTCCGGCCCAGTGGGGCACCTTTCATCTCGGAGACAATCCTCCGGGGTATCCGGTACTTGATCTCAAAAAAGCGATGCGCGAACAGAACGTTGATCCTTCTCGATTCATGATCATGGATATCGGACAGATTATACAAAGAGAATAATCGACCAAAATTTTCATCATGATATTTCTTGACATATAATTGTAACCGGTTTAGTCGATTAACAGGTTCTATTAACTTTTTAACATAGGGGACAATTATGGATGTCCCGTGAATTTCAGCAAAGGGGGGAAAATGGTAGTTATCCTGATAGGATTTTATATCCTGTTTCCCGTGTTGGCGATCTGGCTCTGTTTCCGCTATGAGTTTTTCAATAAGATAGGCGCTGTTATCATCTGCTACCTCGTGGGGATCACTGTCGGCAACATCGGCATCATTCCCGAATCGGTCTTCCATGTACAGGAAAGCATCAGTGAAGCCGCCGTGGCTCTGGCACTGCCTCTGCTGCTATTCTCCATGAACGTCAGGCACTGGTTGCGGATTGCCGGCAAGGCGCTTTTATCCATGCTGGCGGCTACCATAACCATCATTGCTGTTGCCTTTGTCGGCTACGCCATAATCAACGATCAGACCCCGGATGCCTGGAAACTGGGCGGGATGGCCATCGGTGTCTATACCGGCGGTACTCCCAATCTGGCTGCCATCAAGACCGCCCTTAACGTGGATTCAACCACCTTTATCATTATACATACGTATGATACCTTCATCTCTCTGATCTATCTCATCTTCTGCATGTCGGTTGCCCAGCGGATCTTCAATATCTGGCTGCCGCGCTTCAGCCTGGTGGTCAATAACAGCGGCGGGATTAATGGCACAATGGAAACCGAAGATATTCAGTCCTATGCCGGAATGTTCCGGCGCAGAACGGTTCTGGCTATGGGCGGCGCTACCCTTCTATCGCTGCTGATCGTGGGTATGGCTATGGGGCTGGCGGGGCTCGTTCCCCAAAGTTATGCCACTTCGATGGCTATCCTTACCATCACTACCGGCGGCATTGCCTGCTCGTTTATTCCGAAAATCAGAAATCTTGAGAAAACCTTCCAGTTAGGCATGTATATCATTCTGGTTTTCTGTCTGGTGGTGGGGTCAATGGCCAATCTGAAGGATCTTATCAATATTAACTGGAGTATAATGTTTTTTGTGTGCTTCTGTATCTTCGGCTCCCTTTTGCTGCATGGAGTCTTTTGCTGGATATTGAAAATTGACACCGATACCTACATAATTACATCGGTTTCGGCCATTTGTTCGCCGCCTTTTGTGCCCGTTGTAGCCGGTGCCCTCAAAAACAAGGAAATCATCCTTTCGGGTCTTACCACCGGCATTATTGGTTATGCCGTCGGCAACTACCTGGGGATCAGTCTGGCGTATGTCTTCAAAGCCATGCTGGGATAACTGGCCTGCCGGAACCAATGAATGACGAAACAAACAGATACCGCAGAAAGGGAGAATACTATGAAGAGCATCCCAGAAAAAGGCATCCCGCGTAAAGAGGTGTTGGACAGACTTAAAGGCTTTGCCCGGGAAGATGTGAACTACCGCGATAATAAGATATTCAGTCTTGTGTATTATCTCGGTGAAGAACATACGGATTTTCTGAAACAGGCCTATGGCATGTATTTCAGTGAAAATGGTCTGAACCCGATGGCTTTTCGCAGCCTGAAACGATTTGAGCACGAGGTGGTGCGCATGAGCGCTTCGCTGCTAAACGGTGACGATCAGGTAACGGGCGTCATGACCTCGGGCGGCACCGAAAGCTGTCTGCTGCCGGTACTGGCCTACCGCGAAATGGCCCGCGCCGGACGTGTTATCCCATTGCGCAGGCCGGAGATGATCGCTCCGGAGACTATTCATGTTGCCTGGGAAAAGGCCGCGAAATATTTCGATGTCAAGATGGTGCATGTGCCTGTAGACAGCGACTACCGGGCTGATGTAAATGCCGTCCGCAGAAAAATCAACCGGAATACCATCATGATCGTTGCTTCAGCCCCATCCTACCCGCACGGGGTGATCGATCCGATTGCACAGCTGGGAGAGATTGCACTCTCGCACGGGATTCCTTTTCATGTAGACAGCTGTCTGGGCGGATTTCTGCTGCCCTTTGTCGAGAGGTTGGGCTATGAGGTGCCGCCTTTTGATTTCCGGGTTCCCGGCGTAACTTCGATCTCGGCTGATGTTCACAAGTATGGCTTCAGCGCCAAGGGGGCATCAACCGTGCTCTATCGTAATATTGACTATATGAAACATCAGTTTTATATCTATGCGGACTGGCCCGGCGGAGTCTTTGCTTCCCCCGCCCTTCTGGGGACCCGTCCCGGCGGTTCCATTGCGGCCGCCTGGGCGGCCCTGAACGCCATCGGTATGGACGGTTATCTGGATATTGCCCGCACTATCATGGATACCACTGGTAAACTCAAAGCCGGGATTGAGGCCATCGACGGACTCAAGATTCTGGGGAAACCCGCCATGGGTGTTTTTGCCTATAAATCTGAAGATAGAGACGTGAATATTTTTGCGGTAGGCGACCAGTTAGAAAAAAAAGGCTGGCTGGTGGACCGTCTCCAGAAACCGGATGCCCTGCACTGTATGATAACACCGCGGCATGCCGCTATTGTTGATCAATATCTGGAGAACCTTCAAGGTGGCGTAGAGATCGTACGCCATAATCCTAAACTGGCGACAAGCGGTAACGCGGCCATGTATGGCATGATTGCGCATGTCCCCCTTCGCGCGCTTGTTAATAAACAGGTTGCCAAAATGATGGATGAACTTTACGGACCGCAGTGTATAATGCCGTCCCTGTCTACCGGCTCGGATCAGGATTCCGATCCCCGAGCGGTCAAACTGCTTTCGGCGGGATTGAATGCGTTAAACAGACTGAAGAAAGGGTCATAAGAGGTCACCCATTCAAGGTGATGTCAAGTAGTCATAAGGGTTCAGACCTGCACAATTGACAAACATTATCTGGTTTAGTAAAGTGGCGTACAAATGAAATGTGTAGGCCTTACCCCGTTCTGTGAGTCCCCCAAAAAAAAGACCAAAGGAAGGATATATATGGCATACATCGAGTTACCTGATATTAACGACGTCGACGAAAACATAAAAAAACAGTTTGAGGCAACAAAAGCGCTTACCGGGGAATTGGGAGAGACAGTGAGAATCCTTGCAACAAGGCCTGACATACTCGCTATGACCAACAAGATGGTAAACACCCTTTTAGTCCCTCAAACCGGACTGGATTATGAGACAAAAGAGATTCTGGCCATTGCCGTATCCATTGAAAACGGCTGCACCATATGTACGGGTGAGCATGAGCGTATAGCAAAAATGCTTGGTATAGACGCGCAAAAGGTGGAAAAAGTAAAGCAGGGCATAGAAAACGCAGACTTTCCTGAACACAAAAAGCTGCTTTTACAATTCTGCGTAAAAAGTGCAAAAAACAGCTACAAGATCATGAAAAAGGATCTTGATATGTTAAGAGGCGCAGGCTACTCGGATTCCCAGATTCTGGAGGCGGTAGCCATAGTTGGCTATTTCAACTATATCAATACCGTGGTTAATGCCATGGGTGCGGAGAAAATCTAACTATCTTCTTTGCTGTAGACAATAAGTCCATTGGATATGATATGGTATAAATCCCTCCTCTAAAAATCTCATCCAGGCAGGTGAAATCCTAAGAGAGATAGAAGGAGGACTTCTTGGAAAAGCTGATAGCTACTGATCTTTAAAAGGAAAATTTACTGGTCTAAAGAAATGTAGGGTCGGAGATTATCGTATAATCTACTCTCTTATTGGCGATACCATTGTTATCTTGAGAATAAAGCACAGGCGAGGAGCATACAGGTAAAGTATAACGAATCATTCCAGGGCAAGTTGGGGGCAGCCGTTGACTATTGACTATATTGGAGGATGGACCAAGCGAAGCTAATTCACCGAGAGAAGAATATCAACATTTCACCAACGTCCCCTTTGCCCCTATCTGTTTCTTATTTTAACTCTCAAATATCGACATTATCAATTGATACACCGGTGCCAGATACTTTGCGACCTGCCCTTTTTCGGGAATCATAAATATGAACCCTTTTCTCTGTTTTGGAATGATTGCGATATGTCTGATAATGCCTGGTTCAGGGTTATTATTGACAAATTCCACAAAAAAGTCATACATCTTTGTCATCTCATAATACAGGTAAAAATTGTATGCTCCCCATTTAATTTCCTCTCTATACAACCGGTGAGCATTCGTTATTTCTGATCCTCGTAAACCGGAATATTTTGACTCAATCAGATGACCTTCTCCGGGGGGATCATGTCTCATGTACAGTGTGATAAATAATTTATCATACTTCATTATGAGTTTCGATATGGGCATATAAAGCCATGCATGTCTCGGAAGGAGGGTAATGGTGGCGTCAATCTCGGAGACAGGGCCCTTTTCTCTGAAAAAGAGATTGGCGTGGTATCCCACGATTCCCCCGATATTGGTGAATGTCTGATCATCCGGCTTGATCACGTCCAGGAGGTCGTTGAACGCTGAGAGAAATACCTTTTTATTTTCTTTCTTTCCCCGTGAGAAACCGATTACAATCATACCGGCAAATGCAAAAAGAAATAAGAGGAAAGGAAGCGTTACAAATGCATTCATATTAAGACATTTTTTCTCTGATGTATCTTTGGTGGCGGTTGGGGGGGGTGGGTCGGACCAATCTAACTTACTAATATATCATTACTTATGTTCCATAAATAGATGTTTTCAGGCGTTAGAACATACTCTTTGGGGTCAAAATAACTGTTCTATGGGTGAAATAAAGCCTTCTTTTAACCCATTTATACATTATTTCAATTAGTCGTCCTGGTCCGGCCCCATTATGATTATCCCTTGCGACCCCTTCCAAATCCTCCTTTTTAATAAGATGCGATTTCTAAATATACTCTCTTTAAAAAACTCTCAATTTTTATCGCCACCGTACTGTTATTTATTCCCATACATTTTCCTAAATCTCTCCAGTTGCTTTCTGGGTGTCACTGTCTGTCTTTCATAGCGGGGCAACTGTTTTTCTATGCCAAACAGATATTTAGATATGCTCTTCAAACTTTCTGTATCATACCTTGCCATCATCGAGATAGTCTCCATCTGAGGCGAACCTCCACCATGTAACCCTGCTACCTGCATTACACCGGCGAGATCTCCAACGATCAGATTTTCTAAGCCTCTAAAGCACCTGTGCTGATTTTCTGCAGATATCTCCGGATTTCTCATTATATACTTGTTTGCCAGTTCTCCTACTTCCTTTGAAAAGAATTCTTCCTCAAAGGGCATGGTAGCACACAGACCTCCAGCAAGATCAGCCACAATTTTGTACTCATCGTAAATGGCCTCTCCTGCAAGTCTTCTCCCCGCATTGGTCAATACCTCATCGGGAATCCATGTCCCTGATTCCGACCTCTCGGCACGATATGCACTCATCTGACCCGCGGCAAATACGAGCTCAGCAGTTCCTATGAGATGAGATATTTTATCTCTTGCATGGTCTTCCTTCTCAATCCCGCTGTACTCTGCGACAAGGGCAGCAGCACTAGCTAAAACCTCCGATACCGCAGGCTTACACCCTGTGTATGAATGCCTGTGATAATGAGCAAAAAGTAGTGCAAGAAAACCGGCAAAGGCTGTCTGTCTTGGGTCGCCTTTCCCGTCCATGAATACCCTTTCTCGAGATACAAAAACATCATCAAAGATGGTGAATGATTCGGCATCACCCATCTCCGCCAGGGGGGCCTGAAGCTGTTGTCTTTTAAAATTGAACGCAGGCCTGGTCAGAAGCTTTACTCCATCCGTATCGGCAGGAATGGCAAAAGCTACTGCATACTCATTATCTTTATCCGTCATGAACCGGGTGGGTATCGCCACTATCTCGTCACCAACGGGGGCTACTGTATTATCAACCTTTGCGCCTCTTACAACAATGCCATCAGGCCTGCTTTCTATAATCCTTAAATAAAGATCTGGGTCTTTTTGTTCATGGGGTCTCTTGAGCCTGTCGCCCTTGGTATCGGTTTGAGCACAATTAGCCGTTATGTCATTGTCTTGCCAGTATCTTAGATACTTCAAAAAATTCTGATTAGTCTCTGTTCCTAACATTTGATCCATTTCATACGTAACAACAGAAATAGCATTCATGGCATCTATTCCCATACATCTCATTATGCATCCACCGACTCTGTGACTTAAAAGCTTTGTCATTAGTTGCTTTTTCAGAAGGTCATCTATGCTTTGATGAATGTGAGTAAATCGGTTTATCTTCTCTCCCGTCAGGTGAGATGTTGCTGTACATATGTCCTCGAAATCAGGGTCATTCGCACGATCATATGTCTCTTTTATCACGCGCAGCTGTCCGTTGAGCCTCTCGTCATCCCTGCCAACTCTCTCTCCGCCCATATAGAGATTTCTTTTCATTCTCTTAATTCTGCTGTGATAGTCATCAAATGTTTTAATACTCATTCTTGATTTCCCTCCTTTTCTCGTTAATTTTTCGAAATTTATACCTTGAATCAAAGCAACCGCTGAGAATAAACTTGATGTCACTGCTGTCCCAACACGGACGCGCTCACGATGCCAATATCCTCGATCAGCTTATAATCGAAGCCAGAGCCACATACATCATGGATCGGGGCTATCTCGATTTCGCTCGTCTCTGTGCTATTCATCAGGATTCTTCGTGATACGGGCCAAACGCAATTTCAATTTCAGTAGACTGTACTCTCATACCATCGACAAATCAAAAGGAATTCAATACGGCCAAACCATTGTGCCCCAGAACTTCCATGCTCAAAAGAACTACCCGGAAAAACTACGGAGAATTCGGTATGTCGATGTGGGTAAATTCCGTGGGGAAGTTCCGGGGACACAATACTAAATTATTGAGTCGGGTATAACTCAAGCCAGCCGACGGATAAAGATAAAGACTAAAAAAGAGAATTCGGTAAAGCGGAATATTAAATCAATAGAGACAAAGAGCCATTTGTCAGATGTGTAGGTTTGACCCCTTGATTTGGAGGGCGATGTGGGATTCGGACCCACGACCTTTGGCTTCGGAGGCCATGACCTATGTTTTACCCTCCTTTACTTATAGTTCCTAAAACCAATTGATAACATAGAATATTCGATAACGACCTTTTCTCACTTTACTCTTTTTTACCTTGATTTTCATAAAGTGTGTGGGGTATAATGTGGGGTATAGGGATTAACGACTTACTTTTTAGTCTTTAAACCGTTCGTGGGAGGTGAGAAAATGCCAGCACAAAAAAGGTACAAGACCACTTATCCGGGTGTGTATTATGTTAAGGGTGTTTCAGTAGGAACGGGCAAGCCGGAAAAGATATATTATATCCGGTACCGGAAAAATGGAAAGTCGGTAGAGGAAAAGGCCGGGAGACAATTCCAAAACGATATGACACCTTCCAGGGCTAACGGCACAAGAACAAGGCGCATTGAAGGGGAACTGTCGAACAAGGAAAAACGGGATGATGTAGAAGCGGAAAGGAAGACACAGGAGGGCAGAAAAACCATTGACCGCCTATGGGACCTCTACAAAGAGACTCTGACGAATGATAGAACCCGCGGAAGTGACGAGAACCGCTATAACAAATATATCAAAGAACACTTTGGGGGCAAAGAACCCAGGGAATTGATCCTGTTGGACGTTGACCGCTTGAGATTGAAACTCCTGAAAACGCTGTCTCCTCAATCAGTCAAACACATTCTTACGCTTCTTGCTCGAATTGTCAACTATGGTGTTAAACTGAGCCTCTGCGATCCACTCCCTTTTTACATCAAGAAACCCACGGTGAACAACCTGAAAACGGAAGACCTGAATAAGGAACAACTGAAAAGCCTTCTCAAAGCCATAGACGTAGATGACAACAAGCATGCCCGGGGAATAATGAAGCTTGCCCTCTTTACCGGCATGAGAAAAGGGGAAATGCTCAAACTCAAATGGAGCGATATTGATTTTGAACGGGGCTTTATCACTATTCATGATCCCAAAGGAGGTATAGATCAGAAAATACCTCTGAATGACGCTGCAAAGACATTGTTGGAAGGACACCCTCATGAAGGAAGCGAATTTGTGTTTCCGGGGCAAGGGGGGCATCAGAGGACAACGATTAGAGGACCAGTAAACCGGATAAAGAATCGTGCCGGGTTGCCCAAAGACTTTAGACCCTTGCATGGGCTGAGGCACGTTTATGCCTCGATGCTTGCCTCTTCTGGCGAGGTTGACCTGTATACGCTCCAGAAACTTCTCACCCACAAAGACCCACGCCAAACGCAGCGCTATGCACATCTTCGAGATGAAACCCTACGGAAGGCCTCAGAGGTTGCAGGGGCAATCATAGAGGAGGCGGCAAAGCCTAAAGAGGAAAAGGTGGTCAACTTTACGGATCATAAATGACGATCTTTCCGGGGATAGGGTGAGCTCCCCGATAAGGCGGTTGTTCCTGGGCCGCTTTCCCCGGATTAATTACCAGGCCGCGACAGGAGGCGAATAAAATGATTAAACTCAAAAAGTGGATTTTGGGGGGGGATTTATTAAACCTTTGGAATATAGAAGGACCTAAGCTTTATGATTATCTTCGTGAAGGTCTGCAACCATACAATATCAATTACAAACCGATTATAGACCCTTTTTCATCCTGCCCCCAGTTCTCTGAAGGTGTGTTCCACAAAATGGTCAGTCTGGAGCTTGAGCGACAAGGCAAAGACCCACACAAAACAAATATAGATGACATTGAGCCTGATGAAAGAAGGCTGCTAATAGATGTCTTAAGAAAAAAGCTCTTGAAAAAAGAAGTTAAAAGACTGATTGGTTTTGATGGTAAGGAGGGCGTGGATTATTTTGTGAAAGATTTTTATTCAAAATATACCAGTAAAAGAAGAGTGGTATTTGATCTTTCCGGAGTGGACAAGAGCTATAATTTTAAGATTGAAGACGTTAATAAACTCGCTGAGAAACACGGCCTCCCGTCCTATACTCTTGAAACTCGGGAGGAGATTGATGATAGAAAATTAGACCGATTTATACAGGACATTAGTCCAGCGGATTATTCATATGTGAAAAAATTTGATTATTGGACATTGGGCGAAGCATGTTTTTTCTGTATGGGATTAAACCCTGAGCTTATGGATGATTTTAAGAAAATATATTTATTGCCACATATGTTTAACAGGGACGATGTCAAGCGCCTTCACAAAAATATTATATATGCGGATTACTTTGAAGAATGGGACTGGGAGCATCATGAGAAGAAAATTGGTTATGTAGGGTATATGATGCACCATACGTATTATCCTTTGCTTAAACTGGCAAAGAGGGCAATCAATACAAAATTTACGTTCTATCTTCTATGCTCCTTCAAGGGAGAAGGCTC
>Ga0222641_1000233_pt1 | contig 11689 bp, 8 predicted proteins | sample AntAcemetagen227_FD_179877 | JGI IMG/M metagenome (GOLD analysis project Ga0222641, IMG submission 179877) | Saline water microbial communities from Ace Lake, Antarctica - #227 | ecosystem: Environmental > Aquatic > Non-marine Saline and Alkaline > Saline | place: Antarctica: Ace Lake | collected...
CTTTAAAATTAGTAAATCACAGCTTATTTCATCAAGATTTATCCTGTGAAATTTTCAGTTATTTCATCAGGATCATTTTCTTGATGGTAGTATAATCGTCAGTATTCATTTTATAGAAATAAATTCCGCTTGAAACAGATTTGCCGTTTTCGTCTTTCCCATTCCACACTGCCATTCCATTTCTACCTTCAATAGTATCTACTAACTGACCAACTATATTATATATTTTGATCTCAACCTCATCTTCATTCTTTCTTCCTCTGATTGAATAAGCTATAATGGTATAAGATTTAACCGGATTAGGATAATTCTCAAGTTTAGTTTCTTCAAATGTAGTATCAAGTCCGTTATTATCTACCGCAACTGAACCTTGTATTATAGCAATACCTTTATCTGTGATGATATCCATCACACCAAAAGAATCATAGAAGAAAACATCTCCAAAAGTGAGAGAATCTCCAATTGTGCTTGAAACCTGGAATACAATATCTGCAATTAAACCCTCTCCTTCCGGCGCCTCAAGAGTATCTGTGCATGCTAAGGTATAAGCAATACTCAATATACCTGGTGTAGAATTATCAATCATCCAACCTATTGCTGTGCCACCATTAGTAGTAAGAATATTCGGTTCATATGTAATGGGATTTGTAGCACTAGCGGTTATATACTCAAGCTGGCTCTGGTTGTAGCTCACTTCAAACTCATAGGTGTCAAAATTGTGAACATTAATGGCATACACATCCAATCGGATGTAATCACCAACACCCTGTATAGTCATAATAGTATCATTCTGGTTACCATAAGTAGTGGCATCAAGGTCAAATCTTATGCCTGCATTCTCATTAGGACCGGCAAATACCATTGAGCTGAATAATAAACTCACTCCTAATACTAAAATTATTTCTTTATATAATATTCTTTTCACTATTTGTTTTCCTTATCATTTCCTGTTCTTCTTCTGAAAATGAGGGAATACCCGGAAAGATATCCCAGGTATTCCCATATATTAACGATTCTTATTGGATCATCATCTTTTTCACTTCACTGTAGTTATCGGTCTTGAGTTGATAGAAATATACTCCATTAGAAAGATTCTCAGGTTTCCAGGTCTCTGTATAGTTATTAACAAGTCGATCTCCATTTACAACCTCTGCAACCAATTTCCCAAGGATATTATAAACCTTGAGTTCAACATTACGGGTAGTTCCTTCCAAACCACCTACACGGAAATTAAATTTTATCTCACTTCCTAGTCTTGCAGGATTGGGATAACAAGGGCTTAGTATAGAAGTAATAATACCCAATTCACCATCTTGATTAACATCTATCGGGATATACTGGTAGGGACCAAACTTGTCATTGTTGCCGCCAAAGTTTATTACTTGAAGCCAATAGTAATATGTGGTATAATATGGGTCTGCTGTTTCATCTGTAAAACTGTATTCAGTGGTCTCGGTAGTAGTTCCGGATCCTGCTATTAAATCTACGTTGATCTTATCAGCTTCAACGAAAACATCTTCTGTATTACGATAGATGTTGAAACCATTCACATCCGTTTCACTTGCAGTTGCCCAGCATAGAGAAACAAAACCTGACACAGTATTATAAATAGCAGTGAAACTGGAGAGTTCTACCGGCAGTGTAGCAGTTCCCGTATCTGTAATGAGGTCCATCACACCATAGGAATCATAGTAGTACACATCTCCAAAGCTAAGGGTTCCATGAGTGCTAACCAATGCCTGGAATACGATGTCTGCTATCAGACCCTCTCCTTCAGGTGCTTGTGCAGGATCATTGCCTGCTAATGTATAAGCAATACTTAAAACACCTGGAGTTGAAGTATCAACCATCCAGCCGAGTGCTGTGCCACCAAGAGTAGTAAGGATGTTATCTTCATAGTTAATGGGATTGGTAGCACTGGATGATATATAAGTAAGCTCGGTCGCATCATAGATAACCTCAAATTCATAGGTATCTAAATTGCTAACTCCAGTACAATATACATCTACAGGTATGTATGTTCCTGCAGGTTGTGAGGGTATGCTTGTAAGATTCTGGTTACCATAGGTTGTTCTATCCAGGTCAAATACTATGCCCGCATCCGCGTTTGGACCTTTACCGTCCTTGCTACCTTCACCGGATTTTGGAGGTGTGCCTTCGTGCCAGTGGTCTCCAAATACTTGTAAGTCGGCAGCATCGATAATATTATCCGGCACTAAATCATAAAGAGCATCCCAACCAGGATCTGTATCAATAAAGTGCCAGTGATCTCCCAAAAGCTGAAGGTCTGCAGCATCTACATATCCATCAGAATTGAAATCACCGATAAGCCCAGCTTCACCAAATTTTGCCACATAAATATCGTTACTTCCGATGCTTGTTATTGTGAAAAATCCAAAAGACGCTGTTCCACCAAAGTATCCGGTAACATACAAGTTACCATATGCATCTAAGCTTATACCGTCGCCGTGCTCAGCATTAATTCCGCCAGCCGGTGTTACAAACAGCCAGTTCCCATCTGTCCCAAGTTTTGCCACGAAAATATCGCTATTTCCTTTGCTTGTGAGTATGTTAGCTCCAAAAGACGCTGTTCCACCAAAGTATCCGGTAACATACGAGTTACCATCTGCATCTACGTTTATAGCATGGCCTTCATCATAACTAGTTCCGCCAGCCTGATCTGCCCACAGCCAGTTCCCGTCTGCATCTATTTTTGCCACAAAAATATCCTGATTTCCGTTGCTTGCTAGTGAGTCAGCTCTAAAAAACGCTGTTCCTTTAAAATCTCCAGTGACATACGAATTACCATCTGAATCTATGATTATAGATCTGCCCCAATCATTCTCACTTCCGCCAGCCTGCTCTGCCCACTGCCAGTTTCCGTCTGTCCCAAGTTTTGCCACAAAAACATCGTAAGCTCCGCTGCTTGTGAGTGAGTCAGCTCCAAAAAACGCTGTTCCTTGAAAGATTCCGGTGACATACGAATTACCATCTGCATCTACGCTTATATCAACACCTTGATCAACAGCACTTCCACCACCCCCTGTGACCCACAGCCAGTTTCCGTCTGTATCAAGTTTTATCACGAAACAATCGTTACTTCCTTTGCTTATTATTATGTAAGCTCCAAAAGTTGCTGTTCCTTGAAATTTTCCAGTGACATACGAATTACCATCTGAATCTATGCTTATACCGTAGCTGTAATCAATACTACTTCCGCCACCCCCTTTTGCCCACAGCCAGTTCCCGTCTGAATCCATTTTTGCCACGAAAACATCGCCCAATCCGCTGCTTGTGAGTGTGAAATCTCCAAAAGTCGCTGTTCCGAAAAAGAATCCGGTAACATACGAATTACCATATGCATCTACGATTATACCGTAGCCTCTTTCATTACCACTTCCGCCAGCCCTTTTTGCCCACAGCCAGTTCCCATCTGAATCCATTTTTGCCGCGAAAAAATCGGCCGATCCGCTGCTTGTGAGTGTGAAATCTCCAAAAGTCACTGTTCCGGAAAAGTATCCGGTAACATACGAATTACCATATGCATCTACGCTTATATTGAACCCGTAATCACTACTTGCGCCGCCAGCCCGTGTTGCCCACTGCCATTCAGGAACTTGTGCTGTTAATACTGCAGATGTCATAAAAAGAACCATAATACATAAGATCATACTCTTTTTCATTTTAGTCTCCTATAATTTTTTTGTTATCATAATTATTCTATACCGAAATAACTACCTCTCGGTAGAGAAGTCAGAAAAAATACCTATCAGTGACATTAACATTAATAATGGCTCTTTAATCGACGCATAATTTAAATTTCATTTTTTGTGTTGACAATCATAGCCGTATTTTTATTTTATAACACTAATAGAAAAAGAGAAATTCTTTTATCTTCTTTCTATTTACAACAGGGTTGTTAGTTGACTCGCCAAAGTTATATGCTAGCAACCCCTTTTCTTTTCTAAGATATTTTTTCTCTACCAAAGGTAGATCCTTTGGATTTTTTATTGAACTCTTCCAAGGTTATTGAATTTTGCCAATATAGATTAAAAACTTGTTTTAATCCCTTTGCTAAATCAATATGTTCAATAATCAAAGCTGTTAAATTTGATTTCGAATCAATTATGTTTTCCAATGTAAACATTACTATTTTTCCATCGTAAACATGCATTTTAAATGGTATTGGTAAAATATTTGAAATTCTTACATCTTCACCAGCGCTTGCAAATGCATTAATGCTGTCTAAAAAGTATTGATTTTTTAAATCATTAATTGCATAAATTACTTTAAAGTTTACTCCTCTCCTTAAAGAACTATTTTCCTCTTCATTATATGCTTTAGTAACATCTATAACTAAAGGACCTTTTACTAAAGATAACACTTCCTTAACCGCCGTTCTTTCTAATGTTTCGAACTTTTTTATAATACTATTCTTTTCTCTTATTACTTGTATATAATCTAAGGGGTTTATGTTTTCTTTTTCAGAAAGGTATAAAGGTATAAGGGTTTCAGACAATTTTGATATAAGATTTTTTTTATTTTCTAATTCTTGTTGGCAATTTTTTTTGAGGTTTTGTAAAATTCCATTAAAGGCCGTCTCGGGATTTGCAGTAGAATACTTTTTTACGCCACCCAATATTTCAACACATAATCCCTTTATAACCAACTTATGTAGTATCTCGTAAGTTTTTGAACGGGATATTCCAGAAAGTTTTGAAATTTCTGAAGCTGTGAAACTCTTTTTTTTAAGTAGATTAAGATAAATTACAGCTTCGGATTTTGTTAATCCAATTTCAATTAAAGTAGAAATAGAAAAATTCTCATTCATAAAATGCTAAGCCTTTCTTTTCTTCGCCATACCTAATAATTTTGTTGTCTTTATTAGGAGACAATGAATATTTCACAAAATCTGCTTGTCAAGAGAAAATATTTTTTCCTCAAAATATAAAAAATTCCTGTTTAAATAACTAAAGTTGTATTGCAAATTTTTTTATAAAATTTTAATGCATATTAAAATTGTAAGTGTATCTGAGAAAATCCCATAAAACTTGACACTGCAAAGGTGCATTGGAAGTTTGCAGTTCCTAATTATAAGGAGTAAGAGATGTACGCAATAATAGATTTCAAAGGACAGCAGCACAAAGTTCAAAAAGATGATGTCCTTCATGTGGCATATCTTGAAGACAAAGAGATCGGCTCTGAAATCGAGATCGATTCCCTTCTACTTCTCGATGATGACAAAAAAATGCACATTGGTAAACCTTCTGTAAAAGGCGCCAAAGTAGTCGCTGAAGTTCTTGGTCATGGAAGAGGAAAAAAGATCACTGTTTTCAAGAAAAAGAAACGTAAAAGTTACAGCCGAAAACAGGGACATCGTCAGAATTTTACTGAAATAAAAATTAAAGATATCATTAAAAATTAAAGGGTTTTTATTATGGCACATAAAAAAGGTGTAGGCAGTACTCAAAACGGAAGAGACAGCAATCCTAAATATCTCGGTGTGAAGAAATACGCCGGTCAATTTGTCGAAAAAGGCAATATCATCGTTCGCCAAAGAGGCACAAAAATCCATCCCGGGAATAATGTCGGTCTCGGTAATGATTATACAATATTTGCGCTCATCGATGGTTTCGTGAAATTCGAGCCCTATCGATTCACAGGTTTTCGCACTATAAGAAAACGAACCCGCCAGGTGAGTGTGTACGAAAAATCCAACTAAATTTTTCAGAATTATACAAAAATTGCATCGGCAGTCGAAAATATTTGACTGCCTTTTTTTTATCTCTACGAATAATCCAAATTCTTAAGGAGAAAATGTGTCATTTGTCCATCTTCACAACCACACTCAGTACAGTCTTTTAGACGGTGCAAGCCGAATCACCGACCTTATGAAGCTGGCTTCCGAGTGGCATATGCCTGCACTCGCCATGACTGACCACGGTAATATGTTTGGTGCGATCGATTTTTATAAAACCGCAAAAGCTCATCACGTCAAACCTATTATCGGAATGGAAGGATACATCATAAACGGCAGCATTTTATCCGAAAAGGATAAGCAACAGCGCCGTTATCATATTACCTTACTTGCGAAAGATCAAACCGGATATCACAATCTTATGAAGCTTTCCAGTATTGCCTTCATACAGGGACATTACTACAGACCGAGAATCGATAAAAAACTTCTTACAAAATATTCTGATGGACTCATCGGTCTCAGCGGCTGCATGCAGGGTGAAGTATCCCAGATGATCCTTCAAAATAAATATGATAAAGCGGTTACGGCTGTTGAAAAATACCAGAAGATATTCGGAAAAGAAAATTTTTACCTTGAGGTTATGCGGCTTGGGCTTGATAAAGAAGAAGACCTGATCAAAAAACTAAAGAAGTTGTCCAAAGAAACCGGCGCTCCGCTGGTGGCAACAAATGATTGTCATTTCATAAAGCAAGTCGATTCCAAAGCCCAGGATGTTCTGCTCTGCATTCAAACAGGAAAAATCCTGGAAGATGACAATCGAATGAAGTTCACCACTGATCAGATATATTTCCGAAGTCCAAATGAAATGAAGAATCTTTTCAGTGATATTCCCGAAGCAATTGAAAACACGCTGAAAGTCGCAGATAAATGCAATCTCGAGCTTGATTACGAGGGCTTTCTTTTTCCAAGCTTCACTATTCCCGAAGGATATACTGACGAATATGAATTTTTGAGAAAGCTCGTATACGAAGGAGTTGAAAAAAAATATGATGAACTGACAGATGAAATAAAAGATCGTATCGAGCATGAGCTTGGCGTCATAAAAGATATGGGATTCGGAAGCTATTTTCTCATAGTGTGGGATATTATCAAGGAAGCACGGAAAATGCAGGTCACGGTCGGTCCGGGAAGAGGTTCCGCAGCAGGAAGCATCGTCGCATACCTCATTGATATCACCAAGATCGATCCTATCAGATACAATCTTTTCTTTGAACGATTTCTCAATCCAGCACGTGTGAGCATGCCGGATATTGATACGGATTTTTCTAATGAAACACGCCCAAAAGTGCTCAAATATATCGTGGACAAATATGGTCAAGAAAATGTAAGCCAGATCGGTACACTTGGAAGTCTCGGAGCAAAAATGGTTATCCGTGATGTCGGCAGAGCTATGAGTATTCCTCTTTATGAAGTTGATGCAATTGCAAAAATGATCCCGGGTGGTCCCGATGTACATCTCGAAAGTTCTTATGACCAGAATGAAAAGTTACGTGAACTTATCAATAGCAGAGATGAATATAAAGAATTATGGGAATATTCTAAAACTCTCGAAGGATTACCCAGACATCTTGGAGTGCACGCCGCCGGAGTGGTGATCGCACCGGACAATCTCACCAATCATATTCCTCTTGCAATAAGCCCTAAAGACAAGACCATCATTACTCAGTATGACGGGAAATGTCTTGAAAAACTGGGTTTGCTGAAAATTGACTGTCTCGGGCTGAAAAACCTTACCATTATAGAAAGAGCATTGCAACTTATTAAAAAGCATCACGGCATTGAACTCAACATCGATGAGATCAACCTGCATGATACCGAAACCTACAAACTCTTTCATACTGCAGAAACCGACGGAGTTTTCCAGTTTGAAAGTTCGGGAATGAGGGGAATACTCAAACGCATCAAACCAAATTCTATCGAAGACCTTGCTATCTGCAATGCCTTATACCGTCCCGGTACGCTCGATAGCGGCATGCACGAAGTCTATATCCGCAGAAAAAATAATGAGGAAAAGGTTGATTATCTTGATCCAATGCTTGAGGATATTTTACGTTCAACGTATGGAGTGATCGTGTTTCAGGAGCAGGTCATCCAAATCGTGCATGTCTTAGCAGGATTTTCTTTGAGTGAAGCCGATATCCTTCGAAAAGCAATGGGCAAAAAAGATAAATCACTCATGGATAAATACCGCCCTGTTTTCATCGAAGGGGCAGTAAAAAACGGTATATCCCGAGAAAAAGCTATCCAGATATTTGAGCGCATTGAGACGTTTGGAAGGTATGGATTCAACAAATCGCACAGTGTTGCATACAGCATCATTGCGTACCAGACCGCTTACTTGAAAACCCATTACACCGCAGAATTTATGGCTGCGTTGATGACTGTGGAAAATGATACCGCAAAGATTGCCCGGATTATCGAAGTATGCAATAAGATGAACATAGATGTACTTCATCCGAATGTAAATTTCAGTGACTACAATTTCACGGTCAGAGATGGAAAAATTATTTTCGGACTCAAGGCGATCAAAAGTCTCGGAGAGAACTCAATCCGGGCGATAATCGAGACTCGAAAAGATTATCCTTTTTTTAAAAATATTTTCGAGTTATGCGAAAAAGTAGATGCAAATCAGCTCAATAAAACTGCACTGGAAAGTCTTATCGGAGCAGGAGCACTGGATGACCTTGAGGGTACAAGAGCTCAGCTTTATGCCGCAGTTGAAACCGCACTTGAATTCGGCTCCCAAAAACTGCGAGAACGACAGAAAGGGCAATCTTCTCTTTTTGCATCCATTCAGGCAAAAGACCAGGATCTATACCCTCCCCTTCCGGATAAAAAGGATTGGGAATTCGGCAGACGTCTCGATCTCGAAAAAGATCTTCTCGGTTTTTATATTTCCGGACATCCCCTCACCTCATACGAGAAAGACATTCAAACCCTTACAAATCTCAATACCCTTCAGTACAAAAAACTTGTAAAAAGTGGCAAGCGTGACGAACTGCGCAGTCAAGATATCAGAATGATCGGCATAGTGGACGAAATAAAATTGATCAAAGATAAAAAGAAAAGAACTATGGCTTTTGTCTCCTGTGAAGACTTGCACGACAAATTTGAAATTGTTCTTTTCTCAAATGAATATACCAAATTCGGTGACCTTATAAATGAAAAAGATATTATTTATGTCATCGGAAAACTATCTTCAAAGATCCGAGAAAACCAGGATCGGCTCTCTGTCGTTGCAGATCAGATCATTCTCGAAGAAAATTGGCAAAAAGAGATTTCCGGCAACATCTCCTTTGAGATAGATGAAACTCAATACTCGGAAAAGGATCTGGATCATTTTGTGAAAGAGCAGATACTCACTCATCCGGGAAATTTCAAGGTTGTGTTCAATGTGCGCACAAAACTTTTCGGAACCCTCAAGATAGAATCGCAGCGGTATAAAATATATCCACATAAAAATCTTTACAGATATTTGCAAAATAACGGACACTTTATAGAAAATATGAAGGTAGAATTCAATGAAAAATAAATTATTATTTACGCTCATTTTTGTTTTCATTCCAATTTTTCTTTCTGCAAAGCTGAATGTGTATTTTGACTGCAACCGGTTTCCTGCAGAAAATGAGAATACAACCTTTGAGATAACTTACAAAGTTTTTGATTCAGATCTTGATTTTACTGCACAGGATAATATCCTCTTAGCACAATTGCATGTAAATTTCAATATCTATAATGCTAACGGACAGGAACTGTATAACAAAGACTTCATAAGGCAGATCAAAGTTGACCTGGACAAAACATCCATTTATCAAGATGAGTTTTTCATTGATAAAATGAAAGCAACTGTTACACCGGGTTTATATAAGTTCTCAATTGACATCCAGGATCGGGTAAACGGAGATAGCATAACCTGGGAAAAAACATTTTATACTCTCGATTGCGCACATATGAATCTTAGTGATATTGAGATAAGCTCTTTTCATCACAGCGATTCAACAGCAGAATTTCAGGATTTCAAACGAAATAATGTGCTATTCCTTGTAAATCCCAATCATCTTTTCGATCCTGCAAAGGATGATGGCTTTACATATTATTTTGAGGTTTTTCAAAATGTCTCAACTTTAGAGAATCCGCTGGAAGGCAAATGGATCTTAACCATTCAGGGCAAAGATCAGAACTCCGTATATAATGAAGAAAAGGACTTTTCGTCAACCTATACGATAAAACCATTCTGGAAATGGATACCTGTCTCCCAATGGGAACCCGGCACTTATGGTCTATCCTTGAATCTTTACTCAAATGATAATCCTGATGAACCAATTGCGTCGCGTGAAGAATTAATTTTCATTCAAGAGAGCCAACAAACTATTTCACAGGTTGAAATTGAAAAAGAGTATCGTTATGCTAAATATTTTCTGACGAACTATGAAGAGAATGTTTATAAGAATCTGGATGATGAAGGATGTGCTGAATTTCTGAAGCGCTTTTGGGAACAAAATGATCCAAATCCCAAGACAGAACAGAATGAATATAAAGAAGAGATCATTCGTCGTGTAAATTATGCAAATAGAAATTTTACTCATTATGGCGATGGCTGGAAATCTGATAGAGGCAGGATCTACATACGCCAGGGAAAGCCCGAAGAAGTTATAGATAAAAGTTATGAATTCGATGCAAAACCCTACATCATATGGAAATATTATCTTGATGGAAAACGTATCTATATATTCGTGGATTTCACCAAAATGGGAAATTACAAACTTGTTTATGTCGAAAATGATGATTTCGAGTTTTCTGTTCCGGACTGGGAAGATTATTTGGGACCTTATTTCGACAAAAATGAACTCCAGTAATCAGTAATCCTCTCCGAGAAATGCATTTGTAATATGGCGCAGTGAATAGTCCTTTGAATTTTTGTTATAGTCAAGCGTAATAATGTCAAACCGGACGGGCATTTCGATGTCTTTTTTTGCAAGGTAATGGTAGGCGGTTTTAATGATCTTTTGTCTTTTGTTCTCTGTGACTGCCTCCAATGCTTCTCCAAATGAGTGTGATCTCCGTGCTTTGACTTCTACAAAAATGAGTTCTCCATCCCTGCTGCAGATAATATCTATTTCACCATACGGCGAGCGATAATTTCGCTCGATTATTGTATAGCCCTTACTCGAAAGTAACTGAGTCGCAGTATCTTCGCCAAAGGTTGCAAAAGTTTTGTTCATGTATCAATAGTGCGAAAAAAATATTTTTATGTAAATAAATTATGAAAAACTATATCGAAGTTGCTCTGCCGATTAACATTAAGGAAACATTTACCTATTCTTATCCGAAGAATGTGACACCTCAAATCGGGCAGAGGGTAATTGTGAATTTTAATTACAGAATTCAGACAGGAATCATCGTTGGACTCCCCGAGAAACCTGCATGCGATGAAGCTAAGATAAAGGAAATCCATGAAATTATCGACGAGAAACCTCTTATCAATAAAGAGCTTTTCACTTTTGCGCAATGGATTTCAAGGTATTACCATTGCCCCATCGGACTTGTCTTTAAAGCAATGCTGCCTGCAGGTATAAACGTCAATACAATTGAGAAAATTGTGCTGAAGAAAACCGAAACCAAAGACAAAGACTTCCTGAAGATCATCAAATATATAGAAAAGAATGGTAATTCCTGCACAATTGAAGATTTGAACCACTTAAAAATTTCACCTTTATATAAAAATCTTCTTGAAATGGAAGAACGGGAACTTGTCGAGATCGAGCGTCAATATAAGAGAAAAATTCAGAAAAAAGTCGTAAACTGCATCAGGCTGATCTCAGATTCTTCTGATGAATTACTCAGCCCCAAGCAGCAGGAACTTCTACATTTCCTCCAAAATCAACCAGAACTGATCTTCATGGCTGACATTTCAAAAGAATTCTCATACAG
>Ga0222641_1000235_pt1 | contig 11606 bp, 13 predicted proteins | sample AntAcemetagen227_FD_179877 | JGI IMG/M metagenome (GOLD analysis project Ga0222641, IMG submission 179877) | Saline water microbial communities from Ace Lake, Antarctica - #227 | ecosystem: Environmental > Aquatic > Non-marine Saline and Alkaline > Saline | place: Antarctica: Ace Lake...
AATTGACGCAAACCTGCCACTTTGGTATTGCTGTCTACAAGGGAATTGGATGATTGAAAAGTGGTAAGGTTATTTCCGGAACAGGTGGCAGTTTTCACCGGAATATGCAGTAATCCCCTTTAATCAAAATCATTTGTTGGTAGGTGGAAACAATGTCTGCTCATGCCATATTTTCATGAGCAGCACTCGGTAAGTTCAAATACAAAGCGAGAGGTTGGGTGATCTGGCCAGATCAATGAATACGATTGGCAACCAACAACAAGGGTCAATCGTAGACTTGACCCCTTTTTTCCTTTTTTCACTCAAGTCCGGCGATGGCATGTATGGGGGTAACAAAAGCAATCCCCATCCCGGGGACATTAAGTTTAGCGGCTTCAATAATCACATCGAATATTCGAGGGGTTTCCTTTTTTTCGGAAACGATCAGGAGGATCTCTTTTTCGGGAACAATTGCCAATCCCAGAAGGCCCAATCTATCCCGCAGGCCCATCCCACGTCCAAAAAATACCGTTGCTCCTCCGGCGCCTGCTTCAAGGGCGGCCTTGACTACCTTATCCGCCTTTCCCCTTTGCACCACACAAGTGATAAGATGCTGTTCTTCTTTAAAATATTCCTCATTCATAATTTTATACCTCCGACATTTTAAGCATTCTCGCCGCTTCATTCTTGGCTTCCCTGTGCTTTACATAAAGACCGAGCAGCAGAATATTCATAACAGGATACGCAGAAGCCAGGGCGATAATGCCGAAACCCTCAGCGAAACCTGTGGCATGACTCAAGGCAATGCCAATGGCAATCTTCAACGGAACCGTCACCGGGCCTGTTGTTACCGCTCCGCCATCCCAGGCGATGTTGACATATTTCTCTTCATTCAGGAGTGTTAAAATAAACAATACGAAATAGGGAGGAATTAACAGATAAAGCAAGCTGACGCCATATACCACCGAAAATATCCCCAATCCAGCACCAACGCCCACTCCGATGGCGACAGTCTGTCCGAAGAGCCATTTTTTGAAAGCCCCTTGCGTTACATCCTCGACCTGCTGGCCCATGATGTTAAATGCCGGTTCAGCGAGGGTGGCACCGTACCCCAGAACCGCCCCAAAGGCAACCACGATGACCTTCCCGATTTCGGTGGGGTAGAGGGATTCCGCCGGTGGATGGAATGAAAATGGCAGGCGGTGTCCCACCTGATTACCAAGTTCCGCAAGGCCGACCGACAGGCCGAAGTTAAAAAGCAGCAGACCACCAGCGGCAAAAACAACGCCTAAAATGATCTGCGACGTCGGCACTCCTTCTTCTTTTAGGAAATAGCGTAAGAACAGATAAAGAAAAATGAATATGGGGGCAATAGCTCGGACCGCCAAGAAGAGAGAATTGCTGGCAATATCAAGGATGCTGGCCACGTTGGCGGTGGTAGAAGGTATGTCGGTAATTACAAAGTTATCCCCCAGGATCATCGAAAGCAAAAAAAACAAAAGGATGACCATGGTGATGGGGAGCACCGAGATCAAGCCAATCATTCCAAATCCCGACATGCCCGTATCGGACTTCCCTGTTGCACGGCAGACACCCAGCCCGAGGGCAAGGACCAGTGGGCACAATACCGGCCCCACGATCACAGCGCCCGAGTGATAATGATAATGGGGTCAAGTCTACGCTTGACCCTTGTTGCTGATTGCTAATTAAAACCTTCTATTGTGGTTGTAGGTTTTTAAAACAACAGTACAGAAAGTTATACGTAGCATATTCAGTATTCTTAAGATAATGCATGAAAACTTAAAAATACTTTTTTTGAAAGGTTAAAAGTGTACGTTCAAATCCATCAATTCTCGAACCTGATCTTTCCCGTGTCTTTAAGATTGTAGCCGGGGAGATTTTTGGACAAACTATTTATCCTGACCGGATCTATGTAGTCCATGAATCCTTTTATAACGCTTGTGGACCACAGTTCTCAGGGCAAGCAAACAACCGCAAGCTTACGGACGAGGAACTCATCCGTGCGATCAGGTTCATGGTCGCTGCAGAGTATGAAGCGATTCAACTCTACATGCAACTTGCAGAGTCAACGGACAACAAGCTCGCGATCGAGATACTCAAAGATATCGCCGATGAAGAACGCGTCCACGCGGGAGAGTTCCTCAGGCTTCTTCACGAGTTGGCCCCAGATGAACAGAAGTTCTATGCAGAAGGGGCGGAGGAAGTCGAAGAGGAAATCGGCAAATCGAAATAGAGCATTTCTGTAAGTAACCACCCAACATCTGGATTGAACGCGACTCCGGTAAGGCCGTGAACTGCCTCACCGGAGTGGTATTTCGGGGGCAGGTCTTGCTTTTTGCCACCCCTGAGAAGAATCGCGAAGTGCTTTACGGCATGATTTGCGTTTTGGGGTCAACTATTCTTTTTAAATAATTTCAAATACTTATATTGTTGACAAGGGGGAAACACACTGTTATAATATTTACAAAAATAAAGTGAGTCTCAATATTTTTTGCGACCGTCCCGGCAAGCCCGGCGCGGTTTTTTTGTGCAGTGTCAGGATCTGTAACGATGGACAAAAAGACAATCGATCTCATTGAGACGGCCATCAGCAGGCGAAAGCCTCTGAGGAAGATAACGAATGCCCTGCGGCTGGTTAACGGGCTTGGCGATGCCCTGCCCGGGTTGGTGATCGAGCAGTATGGTGACCGCTGTGTGATCCACCTGTTTGATACGCAATGGATCGCCCGCAAGGAAGCCCTGGCAGAATTTATTGCAGACCGCCTTGGCGCCCGTTACCTCATCATCAAGGAGAGGCTGGATCCACAGGCGCTCAAATCGGAGCAGATCAACGCAACCGTCTATATCGATCAGGTGGCGAGTCGGGTGGTGGTTCGGGAGAACGGCCTTCATTTCGGCGTCGATCTCAATGATGGGCTCAACAGCGGCCTGTTTCTGGATATGCGCCGCAATCGAAAGATCGTTGCCGGACTGACAAAGGGTCTCAGGGTACTGAATTGTTTTGCGTACACCTGTTCCTTTGGTGTATATGCCCGGACCTCCGGCGCGTCGAGCGTCGTCAATGTGGACATCAGCCGCAAGTCTCTGGATCGTGGCCGTGAGAACTATGAACTGAACCGGCTGGATTGCGCCGAGGGTGAATTTGTCCGGGCCGATGCCCTGACGTATATGAAGCTGGGCCTTAAGAAGGGCAACCGCTTTGGTTGCGTGATCCTCGATCCGCCCTCTTTTGCCCGGCATGGTGGAAAAATATTCAGCGTTAAAAAGGATTTTGCCGTCCTGATTGATACGGCGATGAAGATCCTGGAGCCCGGCGGCGTCTTACTGGCGGCTACGAATTTCAGCGGGCTTCCCCATCAGGCGCTGGAGGAGATGGTGGTTGCCGGCGGCAGAGAACGAGTGAAGTCGATCAAGCAACTCGGGCAGGATACGGATTTCCGCGGCAGCGGGCGCATGCCCGAGAGTTATCTGGCGGCCCTGCTGGTCACAACAAGGTAAATACGATACAGATCTGTCTAATGATTACTTGCAGTCCACGTATAGTGGAAGTACAATCAACAAGTATATTCAACTAACCGAAACAAAGGGGAGATTCATGTCTAAGGGAAAAGATGCCCAAAAAACAGTTAAGAAAAAATCAGACAAAACGTTGAAAGAAAAGCGCACTGAGAAAAAAGAGAAGAAGGCCCAAAAGGATAAATTTTAACAGGTTAATCAAATGAGTTTCGAGACGGATACAACTGTCAGGGCTTGATGTCTCTGTGCTTTCATTAAAGAAAAACAACTACGGACAAATGTCAGTCGCATAACAGGTCATTGCTGCCTGCCACGAAAGCGGCGGCTGAATTGAAGCGGTAGCTGTAACCTACGGGTTACAACCCACACAGAGAGTACGAGTGCCAGAAAAAGAGGGAATCGAGGCATATGGACGGGACAAAGCGTGAACAGATACACCCCGGATCACCGGTACACATCGTGTTAAAGAAGGATCAGCGATCCGGAACGCTCACGAAGGGTATCGTGAAAGATATGCTGACGAAATCCCCCTTTCACCCCCATGGGATCAAGGTTCGCCTGGAGGGCGGCGAGGTCGGACGCGTCAAGGAAATCATACAGGAACATAGCGCTGAGTAAGAGAAAAGAAAGCTAAAAAAATGAACCTTTTATCCAGATCTGCCCCGCTGGAAGAGTCCATAGCAAAAATGAAGGCTGTTTTAGCGAACGTTGGATGCGAAACTACTCTTTCGCATGAAAGGCATCCGCTGGAGCACTGTTACTCGGTGAATCTCGTTTCGGTTGAGGCACCCGGTCATATCTACTCCAACGGGAAAGGGATCGTATCGGACGCATCGATTGCGAGCGCACTGGGTGAGTATATTGAACGGCTCCAGACCAATACCTATTTTATCGACTTCCACCTGCCAAATCGAAAACAGTATCCTGATGAGGTCGCCTTTGCCTTTGGCGGGGCATACCTGAACGATGAACTGCGCCTGGTCTATGATCCTGATGGAGAGCTCACTGGTGAAGACCTTGTTGATTACAATAGTGATTATGAGGACAAGATCGTCGCACTGCCTTTTACGAAACGATCGAATGGGGAAACGGTATATTTTCCGGTTAATATCTTGAGCAATCTCTACGTCAGTAACGGTCTGGCAACGGGAAATACGCCACGAGAGGCGCAGGTACAAGCACTCAGTGAAATTTTCGAACGTTATTCCAAGATAGAGATCATCAAAAACGGCTATGCCCTTCCGAGATACCCCGATGAAATTATTGAATCCTTTGATCGACTGTATAGCGACGTTTCAGCACTGCGAAAGGCAGGATATATCGTAGAGGTTCTTGATGCCTCATTGGGGGGGAAATACCCCGTCACCGCTATCTCTTTAATCAATCCGGAGAACTCTTCTCTTTTTGTCTCCTTTGGCGCGCATCCAATTTTAGAGGTCTCACTTGAGCGGACGATGGCGGAATTGATGCAAGGTCGCGAATTGGAAAATCTGGATGCATTTGAGGTCCCGACCTTTGACATGGAAAGGGTCTCGGACGGTTCTAATATTGAGGCGCATTTTGTCGACTCTAACGGGGTGTTGGGGTTTGGATTTTTGAGTTCCGCAAAAAGTTTCGACTATGCGTCGTGGCGCTATCGGGGCGAGGGGCGCGACGCAGAATATAGCTATCTGACTGATATTCTTGACAACATGGGCAAAGAGATGTTTCTGCGTGAATACAACTATCTCGGATTTTATTCCTGCCAGATGATCGTTCCCGGTGTTTCCGAGGTCTACCCTGTTGAGGACCTGATCTATAATAATAGAAACACCGGCAAATGGATCCGGAATATGGTCTTACATTTTGAGGAGTATGATCCTCAGGAGATTTTAGACACTATCGACTCTCTGCATGATTCAATCAATGTCGAAAACTATATCGGTGTTATTTTCGAGAATAGTTTCACCATGCTTGAATTTAAGGCGTACATGCATCTCATCCTTGGCAACACAGATGAGGCTGTGACAACCCTAGAATTTGGGACTAATAAGGTGGGACATATTGTCGCGGAATTGATTCGAATGGACGAGGAAAAGCTGGTGTGGGAAGAGTATGAAGAGGCCCTGACTAACATCTTTGGGCGAGAAAGAGTCGAAAAGGCCTTGCGTATCGTAAAGGGTGAAGAGTCCCTGGTAGATACAACACTTCATAATGACTATCACAATATGCTTAAAATGTACGACAGACTGGAGCGTAAAAAACAGGCTGGTCTTTTTCATCTTGAATAAGACTGCTCAGGAAAAGTGGAATCAGGCGGCTCTGTAATGATTGATCTTGTGAAAAAGTTTTTTGGGAAAGGGGCACAGAATGGCTCCACAGGGAAGGAAGACTCCGTTCATGATATTCGTATCGCGACCTGCGCCCTTCTCCTCGAAATGTCTCAGATAGACGGTGAGTTCAGCGAGTCCGAGAGAGAAGGTATCGTCTCAGCTATCAAGAAGGAATGCGAGGTGGATGATGAATATGTCTCGGAAATCATCGAGACTGCCGATAAAGAGCTGAAGGGAAGTCTGGACCTGTGGCAGTTTACCAGCCTTATCAACCGCAACTATACACAGGAAGAGAAGATCAAAATAATCGAAACGGTATGGCACATCGCCTACACGGACGGCAGACTCGACAAACATGAGGACTTTCTTGTTCATAAGCTGGCAAATCTGCTCCGCCTGACCCACCGTCAGCTCATTGATGCCAAGGTCAAGGTGCGTAAAAGTATGGGAATCAGCGGCGAAAGCCGGTAAGACTGTTTATTGGTAACCCCTGCACCATTTCCCATGCCGTGCAATGCGGCCTTTAGGAATTGATTCTTTTATTGGAACAGATGATACGTCTCGGACCATCCGCGTCAAACAAACAACCCTGGCGCGTCATCAGAGACGGCACACAATGGCACTTCTATGTGCAGCGCACGAACGGCTATGGCAGGCGAAACACGACCCTCTTTCACCTGGCCAATATGCAGCGGATCGACATGGGCCTTGCCATGTGTCACTTCGAACTCACCCTTCGGGAGATGGGTCTGTCCGGACAGTGGATACACGCCCAGCCGGGCATAGAGAAACCTGACGAGCTGACTGAATATATCGTCACCTGGCAGGGTAAATAAGGTGCGATCATGATATATAATTTTGACAGACCAGTTGACCGGCGCGGCACAAACAGCCTGAAGTGGGACCTGTACAAGGGGAAAGACATCATTCCGCTGTGGGTGGCGGACATGGATTTCCAGACCTCACCGGCGATCATCACCGCCCTGCATGCCCATGTCGATCATGGGGTATTCGGGTATACCCTCGTCCCCGATGAGCTGATCGATGTGGTTATCGAAAGGCTCGCCGCACAGTATGGGTGGAAGATTCAGCGCGACTGGATCGTGTGGCTCCCGGGTCTGGTCACGGGGATCAACGTGTCCTGCCGCGCCGTGGGCGATATCGGTGATGAGGTCCTGACCATGACACCAGTCTACCCACCCTTTCTGTCGGCCCCGGAAAACTCTTCACGGAAGCTCCGATCAGTTCCACTGGTGGAAAAAACGGGGGGATGGGAGATCGACTTTGACCTCCTGAAGCGTGCCATAACGCCGCGGACGCGAATGCTCCTGCTGTGCAGCGCCCAGAATCCCACCGGGCGGGTCTTTACCCGCGATGAGCTTGCAACCCTGGCGCAGATATGCGAGCGGCACGATATCGTGATCTGTTCCGATGAGATCCACTGCGAACTGGTGCTCGATAAAGGCATAGAACACATCCCCACTGCGGCACTGGGCCCGGAAGTGGAAAGGCGGACCATAACCCTCATGGCACCCAGCAAAACCTTCAACATACCGGGGCTGGGTTGTTCGTTCGCCGTCATTTCCGATGAACCGCTCCGCTGGCAATTTCTGCGGGCGATGAAGGGCATCGTGCCCCACGTCAATGCACTGGGATATACGGCGGCGCTGGCCGCCTACCGTGACAGCCGGGACTGGCACCTGGCGCTAATTGACTATCTCAGAGAGAACCGGGATATCGTCGAGCGCGCTATCGAAGCAATGCCGGGCATCTCCATGCAGCACGTGGAGGCCACCTACCTTGCCTGGATCGATACCAGGCAGACCGGCATGGAGAACCCCGTCAAAATCTTTGAGGAAGCCGGGGTGGGCCTCTCTGACGGCAGGCCGTTCGGCGCGGAAGGGTTTGTGCGATTGAATTTCGGCTGCCCCCGGCCAGTGCTAGAGGAGGCCCTACAGAGAATGCGGAAGACTATCCGAAAATAGTGGCCTTCTTCCATTTCAACCCACTATTGTGTAAAAAAGGAAGAAGCTATCTCCCTCTCCCAAATAACACCTGGAAACTTTTTTTGTAAAGAAGAGACAGAAAACCAAAAGCCGTTTCAGAACTCTTTGCCTAACGCTTTGACCGTATAGTACATGATGTGCAAACAGATCCTGACAATCCTTTATGTTTTAAAATGTAGTCAAGGAGAGAGAAATAATGTTTCTTGTAGACAATCCATATATCTCGGAATTTTTCAAAATGACTGTCAGAGATAATGCCATCCCTGTGGTCGGTACGGATATATCAAAAGAGTTAGGCCTGTATAGTGGAACAAAAATCATTAGCGAAGATAGCGCCATTGAAATGGTTAGAAAGTCAGACAATCCAATCATCTATACTACATCGGAAAATGCAATAAGTTGGATTGCACAGCACTTAGCCTTTAGCAATCTTCCCGGGAAAATAGAGCTATTTAAAGATAAACTGAGATTTCGGAAACTGACACAATCACTTTTTCCAGATTTCTATTTCAAGGGGGTTTATGTTGAAGATTTAAAAAATGTTCAGTTCAACGAATTACCATTACCATTTATCATCAAACCAACGGTTGGTTTTTTTAGTATTGGAGTTTACAAGGTTTCAAGTCGTGAGGAATGGATTCATACAATTGATTCAATACGTGCAGAAATAGATCAGGCAGAGGATTTGTACCCTGAAACGGTATTGGACACCCGTTCATTTATTATTGAACAATGTATTAACGGCGAGGAATTTGCGGTGGATGCATATTATAATTCGACCGGTGAACCCGTTATTCTCAACATTCTCAAACATGCTTTTTCTTCAGATACTGATGTCAGTGACAGGATTTACATTACATCCAAAGAGATTATCGAAACCAATCTTGAAGAATTTACAGATTTTGCAGGGAAGATTGGCAAATTAGCCGGTGTAAAAAAGTTTCCGGTACATATTGAGCTTAGACGAGACAAAGACGGTGTTTTATTACCAATAGAAGTAAATCCGATGCGATTTGGTGGTTGGTGTACGACCCCGGATATGTCTTTCCTGGCCTATGGATTTAATCCTTATGTGTATTATCACTTACAAAAAAAACCCGACTGGCCAGAGCTTCTCAAAGGAAAAGAAGGGAAACTCTTTAGTATCATTGTATTAGATAATTCGACCGGCATAGACGTACATAAGATTGAATCATTTAATTATGAAAAACTGGTTTCCAATTTTGAAAAACCGATAGAACTAAGAAAAATTGATTATAAAAAACATCATGTCTTTGGTTTTTTGTTCACGGAAACCAGGGAAGATAATTTTATTGAACTTCAAAATATCCTGGATTCAGACTTGAGTGAATTTATAGTAACCGATACAACGGGGACAGTTGACCGGTCGTAATTGTATCATTAGTGGAGAAATGAGCGTGATGTGCACTGTGTGAAAAGAACAAAGAGAGAGTGGGAGCAAAACAGGAACAACTGCCCCGATGTAAAAGTATTATGAATGAACTGATGCTATTTACGGATGGAAGTGTGAATACTCATTTAAATATTGGATATGGGGCGTACCTGGCTGTGTCCGAACGTGGGCTTTCGTTGGATTTACCCGGACCATACGTGAAAGTGAGGCGATTTGAGCATACGTCTTCAACGAAACTGGAATTGCAGACCCTATTATGGGCGCTCAGCGATATTAACACAGTGGGAAGCAAGGTGATTGTGTATACGGATTCTCAAAACATCATGGGACTGCAGGGAAGACGTGCCCGGTTTGAGGAAAATGAGTATCGTTCAAGGAAAGGTAAGCGCCTCAACAATTATGAACTGTATCAGGAATATTATAGAATGACCGATCAGTTGGACTGTGAATTTGTTAAGGTGCGTGGACATCGGGTATCACATCAAAAAGATGATATCGACAATCTTTTTACTCTTGTGGATAGGGCTTCAAGGAATGCGCTGAGAGAAGATAATCGGTGACCTGTCGTTGAGGAATTTATCAAGGGTTTAAATATTGGGCACGTCGTGAGTGGGGTCGAGAAAAACGCGGGCTGGCTCTATTTATTCTACTCCAACACTAAGCGTCTTCGTATTCCTGATAGATAACATGCCCGCAGCTCTTGCAGTGCGACGCGTCCCTGTCATGATAACGAAGGCCGCATTGCGGGCAGGTAACATCCTGCTTCGCCGCGATAAGTATCCACTCCCTTACAAGACGGCTCACCTGCCAGGGTATGAGAATAATCCCTGAGAGAATCATCAACACCGTTACCATTCGTCCCGCCTCCGAAAGCGGAATAATATCACCGAAACCGACTGTTGTCAGGGTCACTACCGTGAAATAAAAGGCGTCACCAAAATTTTTGACAGCCGGGTTGACCGGACTTTCAACGGCATAGAAGAGACCTGAAGAGATGAAAAATATCATAAATATTGTAATCAGAAGCTGTACACCCTTCAAGACATGCACAGTGATATTCCCGAAGAAAAAATCTTGGGCCGTCGTATAACGCAAAAACCTGAAGATCCTGAAGACACGGAAAACCCGTATCAGACGGAGGAACCCCACATGGAGTGCGATACCGAAGATAGGACACACAAGAAGCGCCACCGTAGGCAGGATCGCGATGAGATCTATCACACTGTAAATATCGACTAGCTGTTTCAGCCTTTTCTTTGATCCATAGAGCCTTGCCGCGTACTCGATGATGAAGAATGCCACAATCACAATTTCGGTATTCCAAAGGATGCCGTGTACTGTCTCAGACAGATCGTATGTCTCAACGACAAGAATGGCACATATGACAAAGTTGAGAATTATGATAAATACATCGATCAGCTTTCCCAGCGGCGTCTTTGAGTCAACAAGATAAAACTGGATGGTTTCCCGGAAGCTATTCATAGACAAGAATCCCGTCTTTTGATTTCAATATGTTATAACCTTATACATACATTTTCACTTTTTTCAAAAAGATTTCCGCCTTGGGCCTTACTTTCCAAAGCCCAACCCTCTCGTCAACAAGCACAATTAACGAAACACACCACACTTCATGCTGAAATTCCTTGATATTTTCGTCTTAGGGTGTATTATCTCAATCAACTCGACGAAGTATAGAGATTCTTTTAAAAACTTATGACGTTTCATCCACAGCCGACAGAGGAGGGAGCCGTGGAGTGATTGAAGACAGAACCCCGTTTCTTGAGAAAAGATAGCGGGGTTTTTTGTTTGATCAGTTGCGGAAAAGGGCGCTGTTGTCCCTGTCTCTAAGAGAAAAGGGGATTGCCAAGATGACTATACCGAAACCACTAATTGATGCAATAAGAAGCGGACAAGTAGTTTTATTTTTGGGTGCTGGGGCATCTTTGGGAGCAAGTCATAAAGGCAACGCTATCCCACCTTCGGGTCAAAAACTAGCAGATCTAATAGCAACAAAATTTCTAGGTCCTGAATTCGTTGGCCGACCATTGGAAAACGTAGCGGAAATAGCAATTTCAGAAAATAATTTATTCACCATCCAAGAATATATTGCGTCAATATTTAATGAGTTTTATCCGGCAGATTTTCATAAGTTGATACCAACTTTTAAATGGCAGGCTTTAGCTACAACTAATTACGACCTAATTATCGAGAGAACATATAGCGAAGTAGAGCGTAAATTGCAGGTGCCTGAAGTTTTTAAGAAGAATGGTGAGAGGATTGAAAGCAAACTTAAAAAACTGAACAGTGTCGTCTATCTTAAATTGCATGGTTGTATTACTCAAATTGATGATATTAATA
>Ga0222641_1000244_pt1 | contig 11311 bp, 8 predicted proteins | sample AntAcemetagen227_FD_179877 | JGI IMG/M metagenome (GOLD analysis project Ga0222641, IMG submission 179877) | Saline water microbial communities from Ace Lake, Antarctica - #227 | ecosystem: Environmental > Aquatic > Non-marine Saline and Alkaline > Saline | place: Antarctica: Ace Lake | collected...
TATGGCTGAAGCGATGACGAAAATTACAAAATTTATCTTGAACGCGCCTGCCGATATGGTGAAGACCTTATAGGGAATAGGTGTAAAACCGGCTATCCCAACGGCCCACGCGTTGTATCTGTTGTACAGGTTGCCCACAGCCTGGTATTGCTCCGCGAAACCATAGAAGTCGACTATACGAAATCCGACCAGATCCATAAACTGGTACCCGATCATATATCCGGCAACACCTCCCAGAAGTGATCCCAGAGAACATATCAATGCATATCTGAATGCTTTGGCAGGAATGGATATTGCCAAGGCTATCAGCAGGACATCGGGTGGTACAGGGAAAAAACTCGATTCCGCAAATGCGAGCAGAAACAGCGCCCATGATCCATAGGGTGTTTCAGCCCAGTGAAGAACCCAGTCGTATAATTTTCTAAGCATTCCCTATGTTAATCCTTCCACCCGTGTTCTCCAATCAGGTCAACAAAGCGACACCCGCAGACGTCTTCTGTTTTTATGTCATCCGGTTCTTCCGACAGGCGAGTGACCTTCAACAATGCCTGTGAGCTCCGGCCGCCGACGGGGATGACAAGTTTTCCTCCGACGGCCAGTTGTTTCTTGAAGGTTTCGGGGATTTCCGGAGCGCCGGCAGTGACTATAATCGCGTCGAACGGGGATTCTTCGCTCCATCCATACGTTCCGTCTCCGACCCTGATCAATATGTTGTGGTAGTGGAGCGAATCCAGTGTTCTTTGCGCCCTGAAAGCGAGAGACGCTATCCTCTCAATGGAAAATACCATCTCCGCCATCTCCGCCAGGATAGCTGTCTGATATCCGCAGCCCGTTCCTATCTCCAGTACCTTTTCGGTTCCCCTCAGTTCAAGCGCTTCGGTCATGAGTCCCACGATGTAAGGTTGAGAGATGGTCTGTCTGGAACCTATGGGGAGAGGGTTATCGGAATAGGCCTGGTCCTGGAGGCCTTCATCTATAAAGAGATGTCTTGGGAGCGTTCCCATAGTTTTCAGGACTCTTTCATCAGTAATACCCCTTGCCATGAGGTGGTTATTGATCATCTGGGTTCTTTTCTTACTATACCTGCGCATGAGCTCTGTCCAAACTTTTTCTTTTCGGAGGGCATTGGAGAGCGCTTCACCCGTACGATAAAGAACGTCAGCCCTTTCCCGGAATATCTCTTCTAATGTCTTTTCGAACCCATCTTTATGCATATCATATTTCTAAGGGTATGGGGTGGTACAGACACAAAAGATTCAAATAGTTATCATTTAGCAGGCCAGTTTTCAACAAAAAAGCGCCCTGGAAAGTGAACGCCGGATTTCCTCAAATTAACTGCTGCCGAAGAGGTGATTAAAAACGGAGCCCCGATTACTTCATAGCATCGTGGAGCTGATTCCTTCAATATTCACAGTCATAATGACTGCAAGGTCTCAGCCGGTTCTCGGGAGATTTTGTGGGAGGTACGCGCTGTTTCCTTGGGTTCCCGGATACGTGTGGAAAGGAGTTTCTTTTTTATGCGGTTGAATTGAACAGCGAGCGCATTCCGCGCTACTTGCGGCGGGGAGCTTCAATCGTTGAGACTTTTTTTTGCCTCGACAGATTCCTTGATATTGTTGCCATTAAAAGTATTGATAGACTCCTCCATCATCATTTCCCCGCAACCCGCAACGCATAACGTGCTTAGTTTCCAGTTTCCCGTAGCGTTGCCCCTCTGCGGGCAACATATCTGTGGGGCACAGAGGCCCCACGCTACTCCCCGACCCCCGACCCTGATCACTTCACCATCCTGAATCTCAAGGCAAAGACTGCGCCCTTCGGCTCGTTGTCTTCCACCCAGGCATAGCCGCCATAACTCTCCATGGCCTTTTCCACAATGTGGAGACCGATGCCGGTGTTGCCTGTATCTCCATATTTGAATCCCTCTTCAAATATCTTTTTCTTTATATCATCGGGAATGCCTGTTCCGTTATCGGCAATGCGCACCTCGCACATATCTCTTTCTTTGCCTGTGGTTATTGTGATTTTGTCGGCCTTTCCGTGAATGACGGCATTTCTTATGATGTTGTCTATAACAGAAGCAATAGAATCATCGGCCATTACCCGGGCCTTGCCTTTGATGTCAAAGTCTATGAATGGATAGTTTTTAATGACTTCATCTATCGTGTTTCTCATATCGTGTATCTGAAGTTCCCTGTGGCGTGAGATGAAGGTTTCAAGCTCTCTCATCCTGTTGATCAGCTCGATGCTCTTTTTCGTACGGGAGGAGATCTCTTTCAGGAGTTCCTCTTCGGGGGATTTGTTGTAGAGATTGATGGCGCTCTGTATGACGACGAGGTCATTGGTCAGGTCGTGGCGGAGGATCTGGTTGATGAGGGCGAGGTGTTCCTGGTGGTTCTTTATTTCTTCTTCGGCCTGCTTGCGGTCGGTGATGTTGGTTAATACTCCCTGTAAACCGATGACACGTTTATTTTCGTAGATGGGCTGGGCGTGCGTATTGACCCAGAAGAATTCACCTTGTTTTGTTAATAATCTGTATTCTTCCGGCCGACTGATTCCGGAGATGATGCCTTTGAATTGCTCGGTGATGCGGGGGATATCCGCCGGATGGAGGAATTCGAACAAGGGCCTTCCGGTAATCTCATGGGGTTTGAAACCGGTCATCTGTTCGGTGGCAGGACTTACATAGGTCAGGGCACCTTTGTCATCGGTGGAAAAAATGACCTCGCTCATATTCTCCACAAGGTTGCGGTACCTCTCCTCGTTTTCGGTCAGTGATGCCTCCATCTCTTTGCGGCTGCTCACATCGCGGGCAATGCCGCGGAAACCGGCGGGGTTGCCACTTTCGTCTCTTATCAGGGATGCATTAAACTCAACAATCCTTTTAGTGCCATCTTTTCTGATTAATTCGTAATCCTTTGCATCGGCATATTTCCCCGTCCGGTAAACCTTGTTAAATGTCTTGATTAACCTCTTTGAGGTTTCGGGGGATGTATATTCGAGGTTGCTCATTCCAATGAGTTCATTCGCTGAAAATCCTAATATTCCGCGCATTGCCTCGTTGAAAAAGGTGAACCTCCCGGCAAGATCGACTTCATAGTAACCATCTTCCATGGTCTCAATGATGGTACGGAATCTCTCCTCGCTTTTTGTCAGCGACTCTTCCGTCTCCTTGCGTTTCGTTACATCACGGACGATCTCACGAAAACCGACAGGCTCTCCTTTTTCGTCCCGGATAAGATAAGTGGAAAGTTCTATAGTCCTTTTCCCGCCATCTTTCCTGGTAATTTCGTAATCCGTTATCTCCGCGGATTTTCCCGTCCGATAGATCTTGTTAAATATACCGTGCATTCTCTTTGCGGTTTCGGGGGATGTATATTCGAGGTTGCTCATTCCAATGAGTTCATTCGCTGAAAATCCTAATATTCCGCGCATTGCCTCGTTGAAAAAGGTGAACCTCCCGGCAAGACCGACTTCATAGTAACCATCTTCCATGGTCTCAATGATGGTGCGGAATCTCTCCTCGCTTTTTCTTAATGATTCCTCCGCTTTCTTGCGGTCGGTGATGTCGCGGGCAACCCCGATTCTGCCTGTTGTCTTTCCCGTGGCATCCAGAAGCGAGGTTACATTCAGTTCTACCGGAACAGTTCCTCCATCTTTATGTTTCATTTCAATTTCATAAAGAGGGATCTCGCTTCCGCCAAGACCCTTTTTGAAATGTTCGAATGTTGATTCCACGTATTCAGGAGCAATAAATTTCGTGAATGAATGCCCGACAAGATCCTGCCAGGAATAACCTGTTAATTTTTCTACGACAGGACTGATGTAAGTAATTTTTCCATCCAGATCTAAAGCAAAAGTTATATCATTTGTTGTCTCGGCGAGTGTGCGGTACTTCTTCTCGGAATCGCGTAAAGCTTTTTCTGCCTGCTTTTGCTCGGTGATATCAAGAATTTGGGCAATTGTCCTAACCTTTCCCTTGAGATCCCTGGATACAGTGGAACTTATCTCAACACGCCTCTTTGTCCCATCTTTTATAACAACATTAAATTCATATCTCGGAGGAGGCTTTGTCCCTGCTTGTCTTTGTTTATATCTGTCCGCGACAAGCCTTTTGCCTTCCTCATCAATAAATTTCCTGAAATTCTGACCAATAATCTCACTGCGGGAATATCCAGCAATCCGGCAGAACATATCATTTACATACGTGAACCTGTAATCTTCACCCACAATAAGAATTCCATCATGAGAATTTTCAACAACAGAACGATAATTTTCCTCACTCTCCCGCAGTTTTTCCCCCATCTGATATTTATACAGGGCCATCTTTACGGCGGCTTGCAGTTCCATGTCCTCGAAGGGCTTGAACAGACAGCCGAAGGGTTCCGAGCGTGTGATATCTTCCAGCCTTGCATCACTGACATTGGCGGTTACGTACACAACGGGAATGCCAAAACGGTTTTTGATCTGACAGGCCGCCTCCACGCCGTCCATCTCTCCCTGCAGGATGATGTCCATCAAGACAAGATCCGGGTGCAGTTCTTCGGCCTTTCTGACGGCCTCTTCTCCCGAAGAGACAATAGCAGATACATCGTATCCCATGGATTCCAGCTTGTGTCGCATTTCCAGGGCGATGATCCGTTCATCCTCAACGATCAGTATCTTTGCTTTTTCATCCATTGTTTTCACCCCATTTTCATATCCTTTTCCTGTACTTCCGTTCCCTGAATACGATCCTGAATGACGTGCCTTTGGTTCTGTCAAGTTCCATCGTGCCGTGAAGCTGCTCGGTGAGCATATCCACCAGCTGCAGGCCGAAGGTTTCTGTGTTTCTGTAGTCTGTCCCTTCAGGAAAACCGATGCCGTCGTCTGTGACGGTCAGTATGTATTCTTCTGTCTTCTTGTCTTGTGTGAGTTCTACGGCAATGCTTCCCTTTTTACCTTCGGGGAAGGCGTGTTTCAGCGCGTTTGAGATAAGTTCATTTATGATAAGCCCCAGTGGTATTGCCGTCTCGATATTGAAGGAAACATCTTTTATCTGTGATGAGAAGCTTAAAACTCTTGAGTCCACTCTGTGGACCTGGAACAGACGGGCTGACAGGTCTTTCATATAATCATGAAAGTCGATACTGGATAGGTCTTCTGAAAGATAGAGCTTCTCATGGACAAGTGACATGGACCTGATTCGATCCTCGCAGTTTTTGATCAGTGAAAGGGCTCTTTCATCTTCTATATCTTTGGACTGGAGGGAGAGGAGGCTTGAGATTATCTGCATGTTGTTCTTGACCCTGTGATGGATCTCGGCAAGGAGGGTCTCCTTCTCACGGAGGGAACGTTTGATTTCCTCTTCGGCCTTTTTGCGGGCGGTGATGTCCATCAGTGAGGCAACGCTCTTTCTGGTTCCCGGGATCATGCCTGTCATATGGAATACATTTTTTATATTTCCCTGCCTGTCAATAAAGCTAAATTCGTATTTCGTTGGAGCCTTGCCCCCATTTTTTCTCCTTTCAGTGGCATATTCCTTCATCCTTTCCAGGTCTTCACTGGTTACAAACTCCGTCCACTTCTTCCTGCCCTCTATTTCTTCTCTGAGATATCCGCTGAGTTTCTCGAATCCAGTGTTCGCCATTGAGATAGTAGTATCTTCTTCAAGGATCACAGTAGCCGTTCCCGTGTTCTCAAAAACACTGTGGTAGCGTTCCTCGCTTGCCTGCAGGACCGCTTTTCCTGCTAGGATTTCCATTGTCTTTCTCTTCACCTGTATTCTTGATACTGTGATTACAAGAATAAAAAAAACGAAGAGTGCCGTGATGGTCTTTAATACCGTACTGAGCCAGCCGGGGAATACTTCAACCCTCTTTTTAGCGATTTCCGCCTCAAAATATTTCTCCAGCAGGCGGTAATAGATAGAGCTCTCGTCCTGCTTAAGCTGCTTTATATGATAATTTATTCTTCCGGCAAGGTATGGGGTTGATTCGGCATCCTTTGGAAAAGCAAATTTCATATTAATGGGCTGGAAGATAATCGGCGTCTTTTTAACCTTAAAATTCTTCGCGTTTTTATTCCCGAAATTTCTGTTTGTTATCCCTGCATCGGCCCTGTTTCCTTGTCCAGCTCATAAGAACAGGGGCTTCGGAGAAGGCGTAGAGTTTATTGCGCTTTTGTGTAAATGCCACATCCGGCATTATATCTATCTCTTTATTTATTAACCGGTCGAGGCTTTCACTCCATGTCCCATAGACATATTCTATCTTCCAGTTTTCTGCTTCAGCTATGTGTTCCATGAGGTCGGGCCAGAATCCGGAGACCCTGCCGTTCGCATCCATATAAATCTTGGGGTGATTCGCATAGGCGCCGACCTTTATGGACAACGGTTCCTGCCCAGCGGCAGCGGCAGAAAAGAAGGCGGCCGCAAAGATGAAGACAAAGGCGAAAATCACGGGCAAAAGGGACCTGTGTTGTATGCCCGGGGCGTGTTGCCGATCGGTTATGAGTGATTTTATCTTTTGCATGAATTTCACCCCTGTAAACGTTGATCATAGAGCAGCAGAGCAAAAAAAGCAATTGCCTAATGGCGCTATCATTAAACACGTTCGGCCACACTTGTGTAATTGACCGGCCGGCAAAAAACTAAAGGGCGATGCTCCTCTTATATCCACTGTGTGTGAAAACAGATCTCCATCGGTTATAACCCTGTCTGCTCCCGCTTCTCTGATGAATTCTGCATGGAAGGGCGATGGCTCGGAGACGGTTATGTGACAGTCTATGCCCAGTGCGCGCATTCCCCGCTGTCAGATTTTTTTGGGTTTGTTTTTATCCACGGATAGGATACTATCACGTTCATAAAAGATCAACATGATCCAGAAGTGCACCCAGAAGAGTGCTCATCTGAGGTGGGGACAGGAGGAGAGGCGGACATGGAAATAAAGATCAACAACACGGTTATTGCCCTTGTTCTGGGAGATATAACAAAGGAGGAGACGGCCGCCATAGTGAACGCCGCTAATTCGGGATTGAAAGGCGGCGGAGGTGTGGACGGGGCCATACACAGAGCGGGAGGCCCATCCATTATGAAAGAGTGCAGGAAGATAGGCTACTGTCCCACAGGCCAGGCGGTGGTTACCGGAGGAGGAAACCTCAAGGCCGGGTATGTTATACATACGGTAGGCCCGGTTTACAGAGGAGGCAGCTTGGGAGAGGCGGATCTTCTCAAAAGCGCCTACCTGGAGAGTCTTAAAAAGGTTACGCAAAAGGGGCTCAGGAGCGTGTCTTTCCCCGCGATAAGCGCGGGGGTATATGGCTATCCCCTGAGAGAGGCGGCATCTATTGCCCTTGAAACCGCCATCGATTATGTAAGAGACCACGAAGAAATAGAGTTGGTCCGGTTTGTCTTGTTCAGCCAGGATATATATGATGTATTTTCGGATGAGCTGAAAAAAATGATTTGATGTGTGTGCGTTAATAATATTATAAATTTTTCTTTTGGACAGGGTTCTATAAGATCTCCAGGCGAGGTAAAAAGCCATGCGGTGTCACTTGCGGTTACCTATTTTCTTGACATGGCAAGCTGGCAAATGTAGCATGTTTGGCTTTTCACATTTTTGTTTGAAAGGGTAATAATGACGACAGGTAAAAAAATAAATAAAGTTCTGGTTGCCAACAGGGGTGAAATAGCCCTGAGGCTGATTCGAACGATCAAGGAACTGGGACTCGGGGCCGTAGCCATCTATGAGAAGCCTGATAAAGAAGCGCTCTTTATCAGATTTGCGGATGACGCTATCATGATAGGCGATGGGCCGCGAAAAGATTATCTTGATATTGACAGGATGATCTGGGCGGCACGCAAGAGTGGCGCAGACGCGATACACCCTGGGTATGGATTCCTTGCGGAGAACCCCGATTTTTCCAGCGCCTGCGAAAAGGCCGATATAGCCTTCATCGGTCCTCCTCCCGACGTTATTCATAACTTGGGCGATAAGATTGTTGCCAGAAAAATCATGGAGAAAGCGGGGATCCCTATTACACCGGGTACTGGGAATCTTGCCTCCGGTGAAAAAGGGATAAAAGACGCAGTTGCCTTTGGTGAGAAATACGGGTTTCCTCTTATGCTGAAGGCATCCTGCGGCGGAGGTGGAAGGGGGATAAGGAGAGTTGAAGATAAAAAGGACCTGCCGATCCAGATGCCCCTGGCAAGGGCGGAAGCCCTCCATGCCTTTAATGATGGTAATATTTATATAGAGAAATGTATCGAGAACCCCCGTCACGTGGAGATCCAGATACTGGCAGATCAGCACGGAAAAGTCATTCAACTCGGCTCGCGGGATTGTTCCATCCAGCGGAGACACCAGAAACTGATAGAAATAGCGCCTGCGGATCTTCCTGCTGATGTCCTTGAATCGATGTGTAAGACGGCCGTATTGGCGGCCAGGGAGTCCGGTTATATAAATGCGGGGACTGTGGAGTTTCTTGTTGATCCCGACACTAATGAATTCTGGTTTATGGAGATTAACACAAGACTTCAGGTTGAGCACACGGTTACCGAGATGCTGACCGGTGTCGATATCGTGAGGGAGCAGATAATGATAGCGCAAGGGAAACATCTGAATATTCCCGAAGTACGATTTAATCTTCTGGGCAAGGCTGTCCAGGTAAGGATTAATGCGGAAGATCCTCAAAACAACTTCATGCCGGAAGGTGGAAAGAGGGTAGAGGTATACCAGTCTCCCGGAGGTCCAGGTATAAGGCTCGATGGTATAGCTTATCAGGGATACAGGATTCCCACGGAATATGATTCGCTTCTGGTAAAGATGACTGTTCGAGGTCATAACTGGGAACAGGCGGTACAGCGTCTCAAGAGGGCGCTGAATGACTTCCTTATTGTCGGCCCGAAGACGACGATACCATTCTATCTCGCAATTTGTGATGAACCCGATTTTCGTAAGGGCGAGTTTAATACATCTTATCTGGACGCACATGCCGAGGTATTTAACTATCCGGAGAACAAGCGGGAGGTTGCCAAGCTTTCGCAGTTGATTGCGGAGATTCATGCGAAAAAGATTAACCCCTATGCGTATTAGTAAGTTAGAAATTATTTCCTGCGTTTTTTGCAGGGACTAATTTGATTAACGCCCTTATCCCGTTTATCGGGATTAAGACCTGAAAGGAATGAAAGCAGTGCAGCAGATTATTGATGAAAGGATTACTCCTCGCGATTTGCGTGAGGGAGGGGTGCGACATGTTCTCGACAAGATCAGGGCGGGAGATGGATACTACATAACCAATACGGAGAGAGACCTCTCTCAATCCGACTTCAAAAACCGCATAATGCCGCACACCCAGATTCTGGTCTCCAGAGAGAGAAATGACTCCGGGTACCTTTCTCTTGAGATAACGGGAGGAGCATCGGTTCATGTGGATATGCTGCGCAGACAGATCAATCCCTTGGAGAAGCTGCGGATACTCAGCTCATTAATGCCCGATACAATGTTCCAAACGCTCTGCAGAGGCATCAATCTATTCGGTTACAGACCCTATCCCGAAAATGTGATTCGCTTGACAGTTCGTAGTTTTGCCCGCTACGTACATATTTGGAGGGTTTTTGATTTTCTTAATTATGTGCCCAATATGACTGCGGTGTTCGAAGGGGTAAAGGAGGCCGGATGCATACTGGAGCCTTCGATATGTTTCTCAACGGGGCAGGAGCATACCAACAAATTTTATATTCAAAAGGTGGCAGAGATACTCGATGTTACCGGTGAGGATATAATTCTCTGCATAAAGAATCACGGAGGTCTTGGAACTCCGAGGAAGATCGGGGATCTGACAAAATCCATCCTCGACAAATACCCGGATCTCATTATCCACTATCATGGCCACAACACGGATGGAAATGATGTGGGAAGGATTACTGAAGCTGTGAGAAACGGGGCGAAGATTGTGGATGCGGCAGATCATGCCTTCACCGGCTTCTATGGCCCCCCCCCCATATTAACGGTTATCGATACGCTGAATGAATATGGACATCGCGCACTGGGTGTAGACCGACAGTCGGTTGTTGATACCTCGAATAAACTGCGTCCGGAGAGAGAACATTACAAAGATCTTGAATCTCAGTTTCTCGGATTTGACCCCACTGTTCAGACCCATAAACTACCGGGCGGAGCGACGGGATCGAGCTTTGAACAGGCGGTCAAGGGAAATTTTCTACACTTGATGCCTGAAATTCTCCAGAAAGAGTTGCCCCGTGTCCAGACCGAGCTTGGGAATTGGTGGAGCGTAACGCCGGGCTCACAGATTTTGTGGACTACGGCCGTCAATAATATTCTCAGCGGCAAGAGATATAAAGATGCGAACGATGACCTGAAAAACCTGATGCTGGGAAGATATGGAGACCTTCCGTTCTACAAGCCGTCCGATGTGATATATGAAGCGGTATTTGGGCCGGATTGGAAGGAAATAACAGAAAAACAAAAGGGTTATCAGGAGATAGAAAATATTGACCTAAATGTGGATAGAAGAGTGCTTGAACATCGCCTTGGGCGGGCAGCTACGGAAGATGAGTTTGTGCTGTATCTTCAGCATCCCAATGATGCGGTGAATTTCTTTAAATTTGAGGAGAAATATGGCAAGACATGGGTATTGCCTCCCCATGTGTGGTTTAAGAAAGGTGGATTCAATCTTGGAGAAAAGATCGAATTTTCTGATGTCTATGGAAAACATCATATTATAGAGATAGGTCCGAAACGAAAGACAAAGACAGGAGATGCCGTTACCTATCTGACCATAAATTACCATCCCGAGCCTATACTGACAGAGCTTGAACAGGAAGGCGAGGGGAAGGAAAGAAAGGTTATACTTTCAGCTAAAGATATAGGAAAACTCGCACAATCGGGAGATGTCAGATCACCCATAAAGGGAACGGTAAGCGAAATCCCTGTTACTGAAACGGAAGATGTTTCGGCAGGGCAGATATTGGTTGTTCTTGAAGCGATGAAAATGCTCAACAACATAATCTCTGAAATAAACGGGGTAGTCTCGGATGTGCTGGTGTCGCCCGGGGATGAGGTGGATGTGGGAGATCCTCTTATTATGGTCGAAAAAAGGATCTGAAGGTCTTCAATCTTTTCTTGACATTTAAGACAGCTATGGTAGCTTTCCTCGGAGGGTATTGTCATCGGAAGTGTATATAATCTGCAGGCACTTCAGGATTTATTGAAAACAGGTCTTAGTATTAACAACACAGGAAAGCCGGCAGGATTTTCTAAGAGGTTGCGCTGGAAGTTGCGTGAAAGGATCCAGGATGGAAAATAAA
>Ga0222641_1000258_pt1 | contig 11004 bp, 7 predicted proteins | sample AntAcemetagen227_FD_179877 | JGI IMG/M metagenome (GOLD analysis project Ga0222641, IMG submission 179877) | Saline water microbial communities from Ace Lake, Antarctica - #227 | ecosystem: Environmental > Aquatic > Non-marine Saline and Alkaline > Saline | place: Antarctica: Ace Lake | collected...
ATTGCGGCATGCTTGGCACACCCTGCTACGCGCCAAGCATGCCCATCTCATCCCCCGAGCCGATCGTTCCGTGTGGACCCGGCGTGGTTTGCACGCATGTCCCCGCCTGTCCTTCGGTAGGTGCCTGTCCGACGACCTCGGTCTGCGAGCCTGTCGCCGTCTGCCCGACAGCCCGTGTCTGCAATCCTTGCGTGACGCCGTGCGAAGACCAGATTCTGGACTGCACGCGCACCGCCGTCACGCTCACTGCCGACGTCCTTCCTGGAAACCCGTCCTGCGCGCCCTGCTCGATCCGGTGGACGAAGAACGGGGCCGAGATCGTCGGCACCGAACGGAACATCATGGTTCGCGAGCCCGGCATCTACACGATCACCGTCACCGGCGCGGACGGCTGTTCGGTCAGCGACTCCGTCGCCGTCTTTCAGGACACCGCCCCGCCCGTCGTTCAGCTGACCGTCGACGGGGTTCTCACGTGCGGAGTCCGCGAGGTCGATCTGATCGCGCAGATCCCGGGAGGACGTCCCCCGTTCGCCGTTGCATGGTCGGGACCTGGCGGAACTCTCACCGGATGCGATCCGCGCATCACGGTAAGCGCACCAGGAACCTACACCGTGACAGTCACCGGCGCCAACGGGTGCGTAGCGACCGCCAACGTCGTCGTCACACAGGACATTTCGTCGCCTGTTGTCCAGGCAACCGTGAACGGAACGCTCACCTGCAGCACGACCTCGGTGACGCTGAACGCGAACGTCACGAGCGGCAAACCGCCGTACTCGTACGCTTGGACGAAGCCGGGCGTCAATCTTGTCGGAAGCACGGAGTCGATCTCCGTCAGCGAGGCGGGTACCTACGCCGTGACGGTCACCGGAGCCAATGGCTGCTCGGCGACGAGTGCCGTCACGGTCACCGGGGACATGAACCCGCCGACGGTCAGCGCGTATGGAAGCGGCGTCCTCACTTGTGCCCTCTCCGAAGTCTCTCTCAGCGCGACGGTCTCCGGCGGAAGGCCTCCGTACGAGATCGCGTGGACGGCACCGGGCCGAGGCGTCGGCGGCGAAGGCGCGTCCATCCTGGTCAGCGAACCGGGGATCTACACGGTGACCGCGACCGGCTCGAACGGCTGCTGGGCGAGCGAGACTGTGGTTGTCGAACAGGACCTCGCCCTGCCCGCCGTCGAGGCCGGTCCCGACCAGATGCTGACCCTCGAAACACGGCAGGTGACGCTGACCGCGACGATCACGGATTGCGACGGATCGTGTACGGTGACGTGGGAGGACACGTTTGGCGAGCTCGTCGGAACGAGCGCGTCGATCACGGTGGACCGAACCGGACTCTACCGCGCCACAGCGACCAACGTCGCCACCGGCTGCAGCGCATACGACGAAGTCTCGGTCGGCTCGGACACGGTGAGTGAGGTCCTGCTCGAATCGAGCATCGAGGGACTTGCCGTCTTCGGGCAGCTGACGAAAGACGGCGTGCCGATCCCGGGCTCGGCCTTCATGTTCCAGGTGGGCGAGGACGTCTCGCCAACCACGGGCGCCGAGATCTCCTCGGTCCAGATGACCGGTGGTCTCGCCGGAGCCGGGTACGAGGCGAACGGTGCCGAGGTCAACTACATCATCCCGACGAACGCCATCGTCCGCTTCACGATTCACAAGGACCAGTTCATCCTGGGAAAGAGATACTACCTGCTGCACCTGCCGACAGATCCGGAAGGCAACGCTGCCGTCGCATTCTTCTAGGATCGCGAAGGGAGACGCGTCGCCTTCTTCCAGCCCGAACGGAGATATTCTCGCATCTGATTCCGGAAGGTACTGCCCGTACCCGAGGGCGCCTTCCCCGAAAGGGCGGCCTCCTGCTGAACGGTTAACTTGAGGCTGTCTGTTTGTGCCGCTCCCACTCCGTCACGATCTCACGGCACGCGTCGAGGAAGCCGGCGCGGAGGCCGTCGTCCCGAATCGTCTCCGCGCGCTCGACGACCGAACGGTGGGCAAGCTCTAGATGCGGCGTTGACTCGTCTGCACGCCCGATCGCCCTGAGAACCGCTGCGTGCGTAAAGTGGAGTTCGTTGGCGTCCGGGGGCATCGAGTCTCCCAACCGATCGATCACCTCAAGAGAGAGCTCATGGGCCTTCTCAGCCTCACCGCGGAAAAGCTCCGCTCGCGCCAATGCCGCGAGGCTCTGCATCTCGACACTCGAGAGCCTCATCTCACGACTGAGATCGAGCGCGACCCGAAGGTGCGGTGTTGCAGCTTCGATCTCTCCGGTGCCGAGCAGCGCCGAGCCGAGCTTGAAGTTCGACAGAACCTTACCGCGCTGACTGCCGATTCCCGCGTAGATTTCGAGCGCCTCCTCGTAGCGTTCGATGGCTTCGAAGAGCTGAGGCGACTCGGTATGGGCTCTGAATGTTAGATTGGGATACCCGCCGACGCCCAACGCTTGAAGCGCGATCCCGACATTGAACAGACTGTCCGCGCGACCATTCGCGTCCTCCAGCTGCTGATAGATTTCGAGAGCTTGTTCGTGAGAGCGCAGGCCCTCGGCGAAAGCGCCGAGTTCGCTGTACGCGTTCCCGACGTTGGTCAGGCACTTGGCCGATCCGATCCGATTCCCCATCTCGTGAAAGACCCGCTGGGCGGCCTCCGTGTTCTCGATGGACTTCTCGTATTCGCCCCAGTAGTAATGCACCGCGCCGAGGTTCCCCAGAATGTCCGCTTCGCCCTTTCGGTCTCCGAGCTTCCTGAAGAGTTCGTGTGCTTCGCCGAATCGCTCCATCGCCTGCGGGAACTCCCCCAGTCTGGCACTGACGACGCCGAGGGTCTTTAGAGTCGCTGCCTGCCCGTCGAGCGCGTCGAGCGAGCGGAAGAGAGCAAGAGCCTCTTCCACGCGTAAACGGGCGTCGGCGAACCGCCCCAGTCCCTCGAGCGCGCTGCCGATGGATGTCAGCGCCCGTGCCGCGCCGGCCTGCTCTCCCGAAGCGCGCATCTTCTCGAGCGCACGTCCCGCCTCCTCGATGGCCTCAGAGAACTGTCCCCCGCGCCGGTGGAAGTCGGACCAAAGGAGGTCGACTTCCGCTTGCCGGACTGGCGATCCGGCGCTTTCGGAGATCGACCGAAGCGCCTCCAGATCGGCGCGCTCCTCGCCAACCCGCCCAAGCAGAGCAAAAAGGCCCGCTCGCGACTCGAGCGCTTCGAAGCGTTGTTCCGAGTGCGGGTCTTGATCGAGGCGATCGATCAGCTCGACGGCCCGCGAGTAATACACGAGCGCCTCGACGTTTGCGCCCTGCCCCGCCGCCTGGCTTCCCGCGAGCCGGCAGCAGCGATGCTCGTTCTCCTCGTCTCCGGCGCGGTTCCAGTGGAAGACCAGGAGCGGGTAGTGAAGGCTCAAACTCTCAGCATGCGCGGTCTCAACCCAGCCGGCGACGTCCCGATGGAGTGTCCGGCGCTGCTCGAAAAGGAGCGTGTCGTAGGCGACTTGCTGTGTCACAATGTGCTGAAAGGCATCGCTTCGCTCCGGCTCTTCGGCCTCTTGCACCGTCAGCCGTCGCTTTCCGGTCTCCTCGAGCTGCGTCTCCAGAAGCTCCGACTCGACTCCACCAGGGTACACGTCCCGAAGCGCTCTGAACGGGAACGATCGGCCGATGACGGACGCAACCTTGACGGTCAACTGCACCTCGCTTGGCAGCTGGTCTAGACGCGAGAGCACGACACCTTCCAGCGTCGTTGGCACGCTGTCGCGCACGGTCTCGAGGTCGGCGGTGAGCGAACAAGTCTCCCCGTCCACGACAAGAAGCTCGCGATCCCGAAGGGCTCCGACCAGCTCCAACGCGAAGAACGGATTCCCTCCGGCGCGCTCGATCAAGAACGACCCCACCTCGCGCGGAAGAGCGTCGGGGGCAAGACCGAGCCGGATCGCGGCAAGGGCCACCGTATCCTCAGGAGGAAGAGAGGTTAGCGGCAGCGCCTCGGCGTCGGCCAGAGCGGAGAGCATCGTGAACGAGCGGGGAATGGGCTCCGACATCGGTCGATGCGCCAACACCAAAAGGACCGGTCGATCGGCGAGCGTGCGCGCAACGGAGAGGAGAAGGTCCCACGACAGCGAATCCATCCACTGAACGTCATCGATGACCAGAACGATGGCACGCTCCTCAGCTCGTCGTCGTAACAACTCACCGATCAATGAGGCGAGGCCTTCGTGGCGAAGCTGGGGATCGTAACTTCGGGTGAGATCCGTCTCCGCAAGATCAAGGCCAAGGACATCGTTCAGCAAGGAGACGCGTTCCTCGTATGACGGGTTGAGCGCCACGATGGTTTCCACGACGCGTCGCCGCCGCTCGGCCGGATCGACTTCGCTCTCGACCCCAAACAGCGAGAGCGCCACCTCTCGCCACGCGCGATACGGCGTGTGCTGTTCCATGCTGCTCGCCGCGCCGAAGAGCCAATCGGTAAAGGTTTCGGCCGCCAGCCTGTGAAGCTCTCCGACCAGCCGGCTCTTCCCGATTCCGGCCTCGCCCTCGATGCGCAGGACGCGTCGTCCGCCGGCGCGCGCCTCGCCCAAACACCGCCGAAGAGTCTCCATCTCCTCAGTCCGTCCGATCAGGTCGCCCTGCTCTATCGCGCGCCGCTCGCTCTTCCTCGCCGTCGGGCGGTAGATCCGTTGCGGGCGCCGCATCCCCTTGAGCGTCACTTCCGGCAGCTCGACGAACGCGAAGCACGCCTTCGTCGACGCGTGAACCTGCTCGTCACACCGGATCTCGCCAGGCGGGGCCACGCCCATCAGACGTGCAGCCCGATTCACCGTCTCGCCCAGCGCGCCATAGGTCCTACGCGTTTCGCCGCCGTAGCCTCCGACGCGCACGCGTCCCTGGCTGACGCCGATCTGCAGGCCCTCGACGAAGTCGAATTCCTCCGGGACTCGGCTGAGAGCCATCGCCGCGGCGACGGCACGCTCCGCATCGTTCTCATGCGCCTCGAGGGCTCCGAACGCGGCATAGAGGTGGCTTCCCTTGTCCGCCGTCGTCAAGAGGAGGACGTGCCCTCCGTAGCGCCTCGTGACTTGCTGAACCCTACGCGCGAACGCGTCGAGCTTCTTGCCGACGTCATCGTCGCCGTCGTAGTCGAGGCCTTCAAAGCGCAAGAACAACGCGGCAATCGGCCGTAGCTCCGCGAGGAAACCGCCGCGTCCACCGATGACCCGGTGGTAGACCTCAGGAAGCACGAGAGGACGGATCGAATCCGGGTCAACGGCATCGATCGCCAATCCCGGCCAAGGCTGCGCTTCCGGAGTCTCCCTCAGCCCTCGGATGACACAGAAACGATCACGCCGTTCTTCGATCAGGAGATCCGCGTTGAGTCGCTCGGCAAGAGCCGGGCCGACGACAACCTCACCCCGGCCCGCGAGATGCTCTCCGTCACCCAGGCGATCGATCGTCGCACCGGCGAGGACGTCGATCCGGCGAACCGCTTCGTCGCCGACGAGGAACCGGCGCACGGGCCCCGTCTCCACAGCCGCCTTCATCGCGAGGGAGACGGCCGCACCTCCCGGAACCGAGACCGCATGGAACGCGTCCATCGCTTTCTGCATCTGAAGGGCGCAGGCGACACCGCGTGATCCCGGATCGCGGTCGAAGACGCCGATGAGTGCGTCGCCAATGAAACAGACGACGCTGCCACCGAAGTCGTGGACGCAGGAGACGAGCGACGTGTAGACCGTGTTCAGGATGTCGGTCAGTTCCTCGGCGCCACGGCGCGGTCCGAGCCCGTCGACCAGCGCTTCGGTCAACGGCGTGAACCCCGAGACGTCCGCAAGGAGAACGGAGCCCGTCGTACGATCCGGAAGCTCTTCTCCGCGGACGAGCGCGTGCCTTCGATCCATCGCGATGTACGTAGACAGCAGGTCGACGGACACTAGCGCTCTCCCAGGGTGGCCCGGCTCGCGTCATGCCGGAGTCGTAGCTGAAGAGGGGTCCGTTGGATGCTCTTACACACTGCGTTCCGGGCCATGGGGCAGAGTACCCGCCCACGGCAGCCGGTCACAATACATAGCGTCCCGATTCGCCCCTGAATCGGCAACGCGCTTCACAAACGCTTCACAATCTCTCCACGCGCCCTTGACACCTGCACCGTAGGTTAATGCTCGTACGAGAGGGGACCCAAGGCCAAAGAATATGCGAGGCTCCGCTACGGGGCCTCGTAGGCTTTCTAGGAGCCGTTTGGACCCAAGACAGAGGGCAAAGCGTCTATTCGCAGGGACACTGGCAGCCCTGGTGTGCGTTTCCCTCGCCGCCTGTTTGGCACTCAATCGAACTCCAATCCCTTCCTTCACCCGCACGCCTGACTCAGGGGACGCGCCGCTCGCCGTCTTCTTCGATGCGAACGTGTCGATCGACCCGGACGGGGCGATCACGTCCTACGCTTGGGCCTTCGGTGATGGAACCACGGGGAACGGAGCCACCACAACTCACGTCTACATGGTCCCGGGAACGTTCGAGGCAAGACTCACCGTGACCGATGATCGCGGCACCGAAGCGTCGACGGTCCGTGCAATCGGCGTCTCCGACTCCGCGAATCCCCCGGCGATCGGGACGGATGTCGGTCAACGTGCTCCTGACTTCACCCTCCGAAGCCTCGACGGGCCGGCGGCCGCTCTGACCGATTACCGGGGATACGTCATCCTCCTCGACTTCTGGCAGAGCACGTGCCCTCCCTGCCGTACGACGATGCCTCACTTGGAGGCACTCCGGGAGAAGTTCGCCGAGGGCGGTTTGATTGTTGTCACCGTGAACCTGGATACCTCCGAAGCCGCGGCCCGGGCGTTTCTCGAGGAGAACGGTTTCGACGACTTCATCGTCTTGCGTGGGGATCTGGCCGACACAGTGGCCGTTCGGGCCCTATACGGCGTCGACGAGATTCCGTATACGTTCGTGATCGATCGACAAGGGATCGTCCGCCACGCCGATCACCCGATTCGGCTTCGCGACCGGCATATCGATCCCTGGCTGTGAGCGCCGAGAGGGTTCCTTTGCCCGTTGATGGTCCCCTCACCGTTTTGCTGCTCGATGGTGAGGCCCTCACCGCTCCGCTCCTCCATGGTGAGGCCCTCGTCCTTTCGCTATAGTTTCGCGTCATGGCTGGGAAAGTATTCACCGTCGAGAAACCGTTGATCGGGATGATCCACCTGCCCCCGCTGGCAGGGAGTGTCCGATACAGACAGCAGGGCCCGAAGCCGCTCATCGATGCGGCGCTCGGTGATCTCTACGCGCTCGAATCAGGCGGGGCCGATGCCGTCCTCATAGAGAATCTCGGCGACGCGCCGTATGCCGTCGCCGCGCCGCGCGAGACGATCGCCATGATGGCCGTCGTCGTCGATCGGCTCGCCGAAAGGGCGCACGTGCCCATCGGGATCAACGTCCTGCGGAACGATGCCGTCGCAGCGCTGTCGATCGCCGCCGCGACGGGAGCGTCCTTCATCCGTGTCAACGTGTTCGCCGGCGTCGCATTCGCGGATCAGGGGATCATCGAGGGGCAGGCACGCGAGCTGTTGTGGTTGAAACGCGACCTGGGTGTGGAGACGAGGATTCTCGCCGACATCCACGTCAAGCATGCCGCGCATCTGACCCGGCTCGAAGAAGCGGCGATCGATGCCGCCCGCAACGGTCCCGATGGACTCATCGTTTCCGGGATCGGTACCGGGCGTAGAACGGACCCCGACGACCTCCAAACGGTCAAGTGTGCAGTCGACCTTCCCGTGTTCGTCGGAAGCGGTGTACGGATCGACAATCTCGCCACGTACCGAGACGCCGACGGATTCATCGTCGGCACAGCACTCAGGGAGGACGGACGCCTAGGCGGGCCGATCGACGTCGACAGGGTTCGCGCCCTCTCAGACGCTGTCGCCAGTCTCAGGATCGGCGGATGAGCCACATCGTCGTCGTCGGTGACCTGAATCTCGACGTTCACGCGCAGTGTCCGGCCGACCTCGATCCGGGCACCGAGGTCCGCTCCAACGTCTGGGCTGGACCCGGGGGAAGCGCGGGGACGTTCGCACGAGTTGCAGCCGGCGCGGGCGCCTCCGTCACGTTCTTCGGCTGCGTCGGCGATGACCTAATCGGGGATCTTCTCGTCCGTTCGCTCGAGGTATGCGGCATTCACCCGATCGTCGGACGGGTGGAGGGACCGAGCGGCACGATCTTGGCCCTCGAGCAGGGGACCGAGCGAACCATGATCTGCTCGCGCGGAGCGAACGACGGGCTGACCGCGAAGTGGATCGACGAGGCCGCGTTCGCTGCGGCCGACCACCTTCACGTCTCCGGGTATGCCTTCCTGTCCGCCACGCAACGAGAGGCAGCGCAACGCGCGATCGCCATCGGCCGCGCGCGCGCGATCACGATCTCCGTCGATCCGCCGCCGGCAAGCCTGATCGCCGCCCTCGGTGTCGGCGCGTTTCGCTCCGCGCTGACCGGAGTCACCTGGATCTTCCCCAACCTTACAGAAGCCCAGACCCTCACGAACCTCGACGCCCCCAAGGCGATCGCGGACGCATTGGCGAGCCGGTTCCCGACCGGAGCGATCACGCTTGGGCCATCCGGCGCGCTCGCCTGGAGCGGAGAAGACCGCAGCCTGCACACACCGACGGAGACTCTATCAGGCGACTCCACCGGAGCCGGCGACGCGTTCGCTGCGGCCTTCGTCGTCGCCATCCTCGAACATGCGCCCCTCTCTCAAGCCAACGCCAGCGGGTGCGAAGCCGCCGCGGCCCACATCCGATCGGGGCGCGGCACGTGCGAAGCCTCGTAGAGGAACCGTCGGACCCCTTGAATCCCGTCGACCCAACCGTGTACGGTGGGGCGTCCGATGTAAGCTGATTCCCGGGAGGTGGACGATGGACGACACTGTGGGCCTGTTGATTGCGGTCGTCGTCGGCGTTCTGCTGGTGGCGACGCTCTTTCTGTTCTTCATCCCTGAGCCGTCTGAACAGGCCGTGATCGCAAACGAGCGCCTCGACGTTGGCGTCCTTGCGTTCACCAACAGCTCGAGTTGGCCCGGGGTGGGAGAGACGTTGGGAGGTCGGGTCGAGACGAAACTGGTGAACGCGCAAGGCATTGATGTCTATTCGCGTGCCCAGCTCGACGCCCTGCTGATCGAACACGCGCTGTCCGAAACCGGCTTCATCGATCCGAAGACCGCCGTCGAGATCGGATCCCTGACAGGCGTCAGCAAACTGATCACGGGATCGGTCTACGCCGTAGACACCAGTTCGCGCGAGACGCAGATCTGCGTCGCTTGGGAAAACGGCAACTGCGTCAACGAGACGCCGGCAACGGAGTACAGCGCGCGCATCCGAGCCCAGATTGAAGTGGTCGATGCCCGTTCCGGGCTAATCGAGCGGGCACTCGATCTGCAGGCCTCCGACTCGACGACCCTCCGTGAAGGAAGCCTCTTCGGCGGATTCGACTCGCTTCTCGCCAACGCCGCGACGTCCATCGCCGGAGACGTCCAAGGCGCACTCACGGCCGCCTACACGAGGGAACTGCGCTACGGCCTCTACCGTTCGGTGGAGGCGAAGCGCGACGGATACATCGGCGAAGGGGAAACGAGTCGCTTCTCCCAGACCGACGACGCCGTTCACCTCATCGTTCATTTCACGCGGATCCAGCGGCGGGATGTCTTCGACATCGCTTGGGTCGACTCGGACGGCGTGCCCGTCGCACAGACGGAAGACGTCGTCTCCCCGGGCGACTGGCGACACTACCATCTCGACCCCTCGGGCCTTGGGCAGGGCAGGTACAGGGCTCACGCGGTCCTGAATGGAGTCGAAGCGTTCGACGAGCCGTTCACGATTTCACCGTAGCGGAGATGGGCACATCGCGCATCTTCCTCGCCATTCTCGGCGTGGCGGCTCTCTTCGCCGCAGGCTGGCTGGCGGTTCGAGCCATCGATGAAGCTCTCGCCATGGGCAGAGGATGGGAGATCGTCGTCGGCGATCCCGTTCTCGTCGGCGACATCGAGGATCCGTTCGCCTACGCCGGGGGCGAGGACGTCCGACCTCTCGACGGAGAGGGGCGAATTCGAGTGTCCGAAGGAGGGACGCGAGGCTTCGTACGGCTCACGATCGAGCTCGACGGGGCCACCACGGTCCTGGGCGCCGGTGAACCGTGGATCGGGACACTCTCCTTGCGCTCGGAGAGCGAAGAGAGTGCGACCGTGCTGAGCGACGTCACGACCCACGGTGAGACTGCGCGGGGCGAGTCCAGGCTCCCTGAGACCTACGCGGTTCTGTTGGGGACGAGCGCATACGCCCTCCGCCTCGACGGGGAGCCGCTCCGAAGTGCGATGAAAGGCACGTGGACGCTCGCGCACGCACTACGGAAGGGGGACGGCGCCATCCGCAACCAGGGCCTCGTCTTCAGCCCGCTCCTGCGCGACAACACCGTCTTCGCGGATCCGGACCGACTCGAGTTCACGCTGCTGCTCTACGAACCGGCCGAAGACGGAACCGCGAGGGTGGCACTTCACCTGGTCTTCCGCCAGGTTGACATCATCCGCGCTCCCGCTACGTCAGAGGAGTAGGAGGCAATCCTTCATCCGCCCCCTCCTCGGCCTCTTCGACGCCGTCCACGGACGCTTCCAGCCGCGCCTGCGTCTCGTCGTCTACGGCGTCTTCTCCGCCGCGGACTCGGCGGAGGAACGCCGCAAGCCCTCGTTTCTCACCGAACAGCTCCAGCGCCCGCGTCAGTCCGTCGATCGTCCCGACAAGAAGGACTCGATCTCCGGGAAGCACGCGATCCCGCCCCGACGGGAACAGCAGGCGATCGACCTCGGACCGCATCAGACCCGAAACCGCACACCCGTGAGGAAACCGCCGATCTGCTCGAACCTCGTCGAGCGGACGGTTGCACACCGCCGCCCCATCGGCGACCGTGACCCAGACGATCGCTCCCTGCCCGTCGGCGATCGACGCCACCTGATGGACCGGTGGATGCTCGATCTCCAAAACAAGACGATC
>Ga0222641_1000260_pt1 | contig 10968 bp, 28 predicted proteins | sample AntAcemetagen227_FD_179877 | JGI IMG/M metagenome (GOLD analysis project Ga0222641, IMG submission 179877) | Saline water microbial communities from Ace Lake, Antarctica - #227 | ecosystem: Environmental > Aquatic > Non-marine Saline and Alkaline > Saline | place: Antarctica: Ace Lake...
TATTTCTTTATGTGATTTTTCAAAGTCTTCTGTTTTGTTTTCCATTTGAGTATGATGGGTAATTTTAGTTCTTACCCAGGAACCTTAAAAAAAAGTAAAAATAGTTTTTATTGTTCAAGTTTAGTTCTTGATTCCTATAACTTGGTATCTAGTATCGTCTTTTGTGCTTCCAGACCTTTTGACCTTGAAACTCTTCAAGTCAGGATCATCTTCAATTAAAATCTTTAATTGTTGAATCACCGTCACAGGTACGCGATAGTTCTCACCATCTACAACAATAACTTTTTGCTTAACTGTTTTAGTTTCGCCGTCTTTAGTGAACTCGTAATCGTCATCTTCTAATTCTAAGTCTGTTGAAACTTTATCTAGTTCTGCAATATTCTTTGTTTTTGTTGTGGGCTCATAGTCCTTTACATATTCTGATATTTTTGACATATTCATTTTACCTCCATTTTTATTAAATTATTCATTTTTTAATTCCTCTAAAATATCTTGAGCAGTTCTGAATGGGAGATATTTCCCATCATCTGATAAAGATTGTCTAAGTGTATATCTACAAAGTTCTATTGGTTGTAATTTATTATTCATTCTCAATCAACCCATTTTCAATTTCATAACTAGAATATTTTAAGCCCATCCTATTTTCAATTATTGGAGATATTGTAACTCCAAAACCACAATCAATTTTCTCTTTCATTTTTTAATATAATATAATTTAGTCATTCCTACTTGTCTCTCATTAATCAATTCAGCACCTAATAAAAAAGCAAGGGCCGTTCTAATTTGTCCGCGAGATAGAGGAGTCTTATCTACTAATTCAGTAATGCTTAATCCATCTTCTTCTTTTTTTAATGTGTTAGTTATTATCTTTGTGTTGTTCATGTTATTAATATCAATATTAATTACTATTTAAACCTTTCGTTTTTAAACGATTATGCTTAGCATTCTCTCTTAATTCGGCTATTGGTTTATTGAAACAATGGGAGCAAAAGACATGATAGGATCCTTTTCTGATTTCTACCATTTTTTTACCTTTACATTCTACTCCACAATTATAGCAGTAGTTACTCATAGGATAGCTCCTGTGTGGGTCTGAGGTGCTTCAGAATCAATCTTTTTAAGTTTCGTGAGGGAATTATTGTAATAGGGGCATTTGGTGTGATTGTTGTAAGCACAACGCCTCCGTGTTTTTGTTAGGCCTGAATACGTTTTTATGTCACAGAACTTGTTATGGCTTAGGAATGGACACTTATGATTTACCATGATTATAATCTCACAACTAAATTAATACCTATGCTTACAAGACCAGGGAACATTGTAAACATTTCGGTGTTCATGGTTTTTCTAAAAAAGAAAAGAGGTGATAGAGATATTGCTATCCTAATCAATTTCCCTGTTTTTTAATTTAGTTGTGAGTTTCATTTTGTTTCTCCATATTTTCTCCACCTTCTTGAGTTTTTCAAATATCTACATTTTTCACAATATCTCTGGAATTTACCAGTTGGCCGAAAAAGTTCGTCACAATTTCTGCATGGGCGTTTGAAGGTTTTGTGTGTTTTCATGATTTGGCACCTTCATTTCCTGTGGAACTATCATCCTTAACCGATTTAACCGATTTAACGGGGTTTATAAAAACCCTCCTCTCTCTATAGACCTTTTTTGTAACTTGGTTAAAATGGTTAAACTGGTTAGAATTATCTGTATTGTGCGAACTTTTCCATGATAATCCAGCCCAAACCCTATAAATTTTGTTTCCATTAAAGGATTCACGATTAGAATTTGTGAAACAATCATTCATATATTGGTTAATTCCTGAGTTAGAAAGTCCTGGAAAATGATTGGTTTGTAACCAAACTTTCAATCTTTCTTTAAATTCCCATTGATATACAAAAGTTCCACTTTTTTTAATACATGTTTGGTCTATAAACATTAGGATAGGATTTGAAAGTTGCTCATATACTTTAGCCATTTCATTTTCATCAATATCATAACTAAAAGTAAAACCATAATCTTTTAATTTTTTAAGTTGTGTAAGACATTTAGATGCTAATCCTTTTAATTCTTCAGGAGTTGTTAGTTTTTCCATAAGAAATCTATCTTGATTTTCTTTAGCTAAGATATTAGAACATTCAATAGTATAAACTCTTCTATACCAAGCCCTTGTTTTTTCCTTTACATTAGGTAATTGATTAGTAGAAAAGATTTGCTTTGCAAATAACTTCCCATTATATGGATTTTTATACATACTCCTTATTTTAACAGTATCCTCTCCAGTAATCTTTTTTACTTGATTGATATTATCTAAAGCATCATAATTTATATCTGAAACTATATTTGCCATCTTATATTGCATCTGTGCAGTAGCATGAGGATCCTTTTGAATATCTTGAGGTTCAACAGAGCAGCAGTTTTCTTTACCTAAAAACTTTTCTAATAATTCTAATAGCTTACTTTTACCTGTTGAAGCAGGACCATAGATAAAGAATAATTTAGCATAAGGGTATCTCTTAAATAAACAATATGCAAATAAATCATAAAGGATGGATTTATATTCTTCTCCAACACATTCTCCAAAAAACTTATCAATTGCAGGACATTCATAAACATTATTATCTATCTCTAAATTAAGTTTATTAGTAATCCTTTGGTCTGGATGGAAATCTTCTAATAAATTAGATTTAAGATTAAAAACCTTATTTTTAAATCCAATCAAATAAGGATCATTATCTAATTCAAAACTTTCATCTAATTGTGTGTCTCTAATATGTGCAACAATCTCTTCGACAATATTCTTCTTTTGTTGTTCATCTCCTAATAACTTATTTCTTATTAGACTTTTAAGGTATTGTTCCGCACTAGGTTTCCAAACTCCTTCAACCGAATCATATCTCCAAAGAATACTATTCTTATCATAAACAAATTTTACATTCTTTAAAATCTCATCAGCAAAAGGAACTGGAGAAAATTTAGTCATTAATATAATATCTTTCTTTTCAAATCCCGCTAGTTCCATTGCTTCTTTCTCTGCATCATTTCTAGTTGTCATTATTTTCCATCCTCCCCAAATTCAAATCTTGCTGAACGTGCCTTTCTAACATGTTCTTCTATATCCTCAAACCCACACCCTTTAATTTCATCATCACTTAAACTAGAATAAAATCTATTTTCATCTGCAGGATAATTATGATAATTAGAGAGGGCAACATCTATATCTATATCTTCACACATCATATAATAAGGTTTTCTTGCAGGAACGCCAATTAAAAGTAAACAACTTTGATGTGTATTTTTGACCAAGTTTTCTACTTTTTTGATTTCATTAAACTCTAATTCTTTAGGTTTAACTTCAGCCCACATTTCTAATTCAGATAACCAAAAGTCAGGTAAATATTTTATTCCATCTTCAAATTCAAAACCTTCTATTTCATATTCCCATTTAATACCTAAACTATCAAAATATACAGCCCATCTTGCTTCCAACCTACTTCTAAATTTATAACCTTTATATTCAGTATTAATTGCTTTTATCATTTTTCTCCCTCAACTTTTTAATTAAAGTGATAATATCCCCTTTTTCCTGACAACCAAAACATTTCCATAATCCTTTTTCATTAGAAAAACTTAAACTTCTATCTGTATCTGCGTGGAAAGGACAAAGGGCCATGTGTCCCCTATAATCTATTTTATATTTATCTAAGACAGTTTCAAAATTTAGGTTGCCTATAATTAAATCCCTCTTTTTAGTATGGATAATATCCCCAAATTTTAATCTATTTTGATTTTTAATTTGTTTAATTTTCATAGGTTTTTGATGCAAGATTTCTAATTTAAGATCTATATCTATTCCCATATTCTTTCCATTCCAAAAATAACTCAGGAGTTGTTTTGGTTTATTATATTTAAAGTGTGTCGCAAATTCTAAAGCACATAAATGTTTTTCTTTACATAATTTTTTATCAGGTTCATAATATCCACAAATCTTATTTAAGAATTTTTCACGATAGATAGTTCTTTGGTTATAGGTTAATTCTTCTAATTCATCAACATCATAAATATGTAAATGTGGGCCTCTCCCACCAATTGTATAAAATATTGCAAAAGAGTATTTTAACTTATTAAGAGTCTTAGCAGTAAAATTCATTGCATCCCAACTCTTATCACTATCTTCATAATCAAATTCTATTCTTATTTCATTAGGCATTCCTTGTCTATGTTTATATGATTTATTTGAATCAAAGATTTCATGCTTTCCATAAGTACCATCCCACCATAATAAATCTGGGAAGTATTGTTGGATATAATCTCTAATAGTTCCAAGTGTAAGAATCTTCATTCTTTAACTACCTCCATTTCACAACTACAAGTATAACATACCTTCATCACTAATTCTTTTTCATAATATCTAACCCTCTTACAACAAGGACATTTCCATTCTTTCATCCCTTCACCTCTAAATCTTTAATATTATCTAATTTACAAATATGGAAAGAATTTGATTTATAATCTAAAATTTCTAAATATGTTTCATCGCAACCAGTTAGTTTCCCTGCATATATAAAATTATTTTGTAGAACTATTTTAATATCTTTATTAACACTTTCAATTATTCTCTTCTTCATTATTTCTTCCATCTTCTTCATTCCTTATCATAAAACGACCGAGGCCATTTTCAAAGGTGAATATATCACATTGCCTTTACTTATATACTTTTCCCTGACACCCAATAATGACACCAGAAAATAATCTAGTTATATAACTATAACAATCTTTAAATAGTATTGTATCCTTTACTTTCTTCGTCCTCTCCCACCACGAGCTGGTTTCTTATCTCCCCTTCGACCAACTCTAGGTGTTCCACCACATTCTCCTTTTCTACCTGATATTCTTTTTGCCATTGTTTTTATTTACCTCCTATTATTTATGATGACGGATTACTTATCCTTTCCAAATTTAAACTTCCTGCAACCCCATCATCAAAAACAGCATCACCTTCAAAATCTATATTTGTACTTGTTACATAATATTGTAATTGAACTTTTTGTCCTGCTTCAGCATAAACTGTTCCAGTGAATGGCATTGTATCAATTCCAGTTGTTTTAAATTCTTTACTATTTGCAAATTGTAAACATTTTGCTTCTATTCCATTAATTAAAATTCTTGAATAAAGACTTGCTTCTTGATTCCCTACACCATTATTTTTTGGATGAAGACAACCTTGAACTCTATAAATTCCAGTATGTTCAATGGTTATTGAAACATTTGAATCCGTTAAAGAATAACCTGAAGTTGTTTCATCATCAATAGTTAAATCCCATGTTATATTAACCCATGTATCTGCTGAAGTTGTATCTATGGTTGCATTTCTATGATATTGAGTAACATAATTTTTACCTTCAATATAACCTGATACATTTAAATCTCCTATTATTTTTAAACTTCCAGTAATCTTTAACCATCCATCTACTAAGTTATCAATAATTTCTCCTAATCCAAAAACGATTTTATCTTTTACAGTTAAGTTATTTGCACCTAAATCAACATCATTAGTAGCCCCTGTATATGGGACATATTCATTTGATAGATTAGAAATATTTATGCCATTAATGTATCCATCAACAGTTATGTTTTCACTTGCGTGTAAATTAAAAGTATCAATTTCCTCTGCATTAATATTTTGAACATAAAGATTTCTCCATCTCAAAGCTCCAGAACCAATATCATAAGAGAGAGTAGTTCCAGGCAATAAATCTCCATAAAAAGTCATAGCATTAGTATTAAGATTAGCCATCCAAGTTGGTGAATCTAAAAAATCATTCCAAAGATAAAAGTTATTATTCAAACCATTAAATAATAATTGCCATCTATCTAATGTAACTTCTTGAAAAATCAATGAGGCATTTAAATTAGTATCTCCCCCATGAAGGGTTATAGAAGTTTCATCTCCAGCATCATCTATTTCTAAATTTCCGGTCATACTATCTCCTGAAACTTTTACATAAGTATCATCATCCGTTAAATCTCCAGTATTTATATCTGCAGGAGTATCTAGGTCATCCCAATAGTCTGAAGAATTAACAGTAGGAATTAAAGAAGCGTTTACAATTGGAATTAAGATTGGCCCATCCGCATTATTATATCCAAACTCAGCAGGATCTCCAAGTCCCGCAGCAACAAAACTTGTTAGAACTAATAAGGTAAATATATAAACAAGCGATTTCATTATAAATGTAACAATTACTGTCTTAAAATACTTTGTGATTTTTTTCAGTATGTATTTAAACTAAAGAATATATATATACACATACAATTTATGGAAAAAGAAAGAAATTATGAAATTCCCAAGTGTAAGATTTGTGGAAGTCGGCAGGTTAGAACAACTCGAGATTATAGAATTTGCATTAGGTGTGGCAATAAGGAGAAAGTAGAATGAGTTTCTTTAGCAACATTATGAAAGTAATGAAAGATAAAGCTCTTGAAGTTAGAGATAGAAAAGATTTTTTAGATATGGTTGAACAAAAGGCTAAGCCTGTTCGTCGTGCAGCTTACATGAAACAAATGATGAAAGAAGTAGTTGCTGAGGGAATGATGAAAGCAACAATAGATTCAAATGCAAAAAAACCACAAGAGACTAAAACAGAATCTGATTTTGGAATCAAAGAGGGATTAGTAGATCCTTTCAAATACTTAAAATCAAAAGAACCAACTAAATTAAAAAAGGATAAAAAATGAATACTGAATTAGTATATTCTTTTGCTATACTTTTTGCAGCAGCAATCGCTGCGATTTGTGCTACCAATCTTTTAATGAAAAGATTTACAAAGAAGAAACCTGTAGAAGTAGTAGAAGTAAAAAAACCAACACTTGAATAATAATCACAAGGAGGTAAAAAGAATGAAGATATTTAATAAGAAAAAACAAGAACCAAAAACAGTTATAGCTTCTGCTCCAGAAGAACCAGAGACTGCAGGAGAACAAGGTTATGTTGAGAAGTTATCTGAATCAAATACAGAAGATCCAACATCAAAACCAGAGATTAGGGAAGTTCCAGTATGTTTTTCACAATCTCAAATCAATAATCTTGTAATTGAGAATAACATTATGTTAAAACAAATTATTTCAGATACAAATAATTAATAATGGTATATAGAAAAGCCACCTATGAAGAATATGTAAAAGCTAGTAGCTTTGCAAAGATAAGATATAGGATAGGCATCTATGTACAAATTATAGCATTAACTTTATTTTGTTTATTAATTTATTATACTATAACAAACATCGAAGAAATGAAAGCGCAACCTGCAGAATATGCAGAAGAAAAATTAGGGGTGATTTGTACATATCCTGTATCAAATCAACTATATCAAATTGATTATGGGAGCATCAGAAATATTACAAATCCTGGGAAAGGGTGAAGAATTAACTTCAAAAGAGATAAGTGAAAGATCCGAATTGTCGGGTAATTCAATTAGCAAGGCAATCACAAGATTGCTCAAAGATGTCTCTGAGAATATGGTATTTAGAATCCTTTCTCCTCAAGAAAAAGAAAATAGATACGGGCATAAAGTTAGTTGCCTCGTTCGAGTTTATAAATTAGATGAGTAGGATTACTTCCGAATGGCTGGAAGTAATCCCACCCCTTTATAAGAAATCAGAATGAATTATTTATAAGGATTGTTAATTGCTTTCATAAATCCTTTAGCATTAAACTTCCTTGATTTAAGTTTCTTTTTAATGTTTATAGGAATCTTTTTATTCTTTAAAGCTTTATAAGGAGCAATTCGTTTCTTCTTTGCAAGTCTACGAGCTAGTTCTTTTCCTTCATAAGCTTTATATTTCTTAGCAAATAATTTTAATCCCATCTTATTTATAGTTAGTCCTCACTTTTCTTAAATGGCCTCTAACACGAACCTTCTTACTAGAGCCAGGAATTTTTCTAAGATAACCTCTAACTTGTTTTTGTTTACTCATTTTATTTTGACTTCCTTTTACTTTTTGGTTTAAGTTCTTTTAGCACACCAAAGACCTTTCCAGCACCAACAACATTAGCCATTGGCCCGACAAATTTTGAACCTTGAGTTGCAATTGTTTTAACTGGAGCTTTAGCAGATGTAGGGAGTCCACCTGCAATTAATCCAGTCGCCCCCATAGTTAGACTATAATCTCGGAGTTTCTTAAAATTTTTATTTTTTCTTCTCATCTTGACCTCCTTTTGTATTTTCCTCTATTAAACATCATAGCCTTTTCCCCTCATCTTTTTTAATAATTTTCTTTTGGATGCAGACCTGGATACAATAAAACCATGTCCCTTTTTAACTAATCCCCTTTTAGTTGTAATTTTTTTCCAAACTGGACGATTCCCAATTTTAGAAAGCTTTTCAGATTCAGCTACCCAAATATTACGTTTTTTATAAATTTTTACCATCTATTTATACCTCCTTTTGTATTTTCCTCTACATATCCCAGAAATGTTTTCATCTGCTTGTCTTTGTAATGTTTTCATTTGCATAGCTGTAAGAAGTTTTCCATCCCATTCTCTTTCAATCTTCTTCTTGTATTTGCTTCCCATGTGATTATCAAGGAGGGGGTTCCACCCTCCGCCATCCCCAACGGGACTTAGTCTAAAAAATAAAGACTGTAAACTTAAATTGTGTTTTTCTTTTCTTTTTTCATTTTATTAATATCTTTCAAATCCGCCTTTCATTTTTCTAACTATTAAAGGAGCTTTTAGTTTTTTCATTTTAGAATATTCTTTTGCTTTTTTTACTGTCCAAAATTTCTTTATTTTTCCAGATTTTGTTATTAACATTATTTTTCCATATACCATTTTATTTATACCTCCTTCCAATTAATTCTCCCATACATATTCTACTAATATCTCTATCAGCTCTTTTTTGTAAGGTTGCAATTTTAATATCAGATAAACTCTTATTACCCCATTCTCTTTCAAGTTTCTTTTTATATTTACTTCCCATGATTATCAAGGAGGGGATTTCACCCTCCGCCATCCCCAACGGGACTTAGTCTAAAAAATAAAGACTGTAAACTTAAATTGTGTTTCTCTTCCTTCCAAAGCTAGTCAATACAATACCCAATACAATAGCTGCTGCGATTACAACAACGATTATTGCGATCCAAGATGCGAAATCATCCAAACCTGCGATAGTTGAAGTTATTGCTGCTTCTGGTGTATCCGTTGCATCATATGTATAAGTATATGCTACATCATAACCAGTTGTCTGATTAGCAACAATATCAGCGCCCCAAGTTATAACACCTGCTGTGGTATAAGTGAAGTTAGTATATGCCGTTGCTGCAGTTTGATTTCCTGCTGCGGTCATACCTGAATTGATATATACTTCTGCTAATGCTGCGTCAGTCAAAGTTGTGGTTCCAGTACTAGTATTTATGTCCGTTTGTGTACCATCATATTCTATAGCAACCCCATCATGTAGGGTACTAAGAATATAGAGTCCTACACCAAGGATGAGACCTACCAACATTATAGTCAAGATTGCTGGATACATATCTCCAATGTTCATTCCTTTCTTGTTACTAATCTGAATGTTTCTCATTGTATGATATTTAAATTCCAGTTCCTTTTTGGCCGAATGAAGATAGTACAACACCTAATACAATAGCGGCTGCAACAACAACAACGATTATAGCAATCCAGGATGCGAAATCATCCAATCCTGCGATAGTATCGTTAACTGCTTTCTGTGCAACTGCGTCACTTGAAATATTAGACGAGAATGTGGATAGAACATAAAGTCCTACACCCAAAACAATACCTACTAAAACTATAGTAAGAACTGCTGGGTACATATCTCCAATAGACATACCTTTTTTCTTCATAGAAATTTCTCTCATTTAAAAATTACCTCCTTCTACGTAAATAAAATTCATAAACAAATAAACGAAAAACCGTTTAAATACATCTTAAAACATTTCGTAACACTTAGTTACACTCTAACACCATGCACAGCAATTATTTTTTCCGCAATCTTCTTAGATACTTCAGTATAAGATAATTCAATTCCATGTTTCTCTAAGAAATCTGTTTGAAACTTATCATAGATTTCTACCATGCTAAGATGTGTTTTTACTTCCTTATTATTCCTTTCTCTTGCCATTCTTTAATATGCCTTCCTAATATCGTGCCCCATTACATCTCGGCCTAAGCCACCTTCCATTTTCAAACCCTTGTTTATCTTCATTGAATCAAGAACACTAATTGTTTGTCTGATTAAGAAGTAGAAGAATATTATAATCAAAACCATACCAAGAACAAATACCAATCCTAAAGTTGTAGCATTAGTTGTTGCGGTTACATTCCCATCCATTGAAACCATATAAGCAGTTAGCATTGTGGCCATTAAGAATATAAATGAAGTAATCATAAAGAAGATTTTAAAACCAGTTTCTCCCATTACAAACGAAAGATATAGCAAAAAGCAAGATACACCAAAGATTACAAGAATTAAACCCATTTGAAACATAGGCATACCCTCAGGTGTTGGATTTCCAGTAAGAGTAACATCATAAGTATAAGTAAAAACAGTATCAACTGCTCCAACATCTCCGTGTCCATCAATAATATAAGTTCCTGTTTGATTCGCTATATTACAACTATTATAAGTAAATGTTGTTCCTGATTTTACACCAGCCCATTCTACAACTTCCCTAGTTCCATTAGGAAGAGTATAAGAAGAAAAATTAACATAAGTACAATCTGCACAAGTCTGAATTAAATCAATACAATCCTCTAGTTTCTTAGTTCCTATGTCTGTTTCAGCACAACTTACTAAAGCTAAGTTAATAATTATAAGTAGCATTACGAAGATTTTATAGTTAGCCATTCTAAATCTTTACCCCTTTATCATTTATATACATATTCAATTTCATACTGTTCCCTCTACATACATCCAAACTGCTCCAAGTCCAACTAGGACAATCCAAATACTCATG
>Ga0222641_1000261_pt1 | contig 10963 bp, 26 predicted proteins | sample AntAcemetagen227_FD_179877 | JGI IMG/M metagenome (GOLD analysis project Ga0222641, IMG submission 179877) | Saline water microbial communities from Ace Lake, Antarctica - #227 | ecosystem: Environmental > Aquatic > Non-marine Saline and Alkaline > Saline | place: Antarctica: Ace Lake...
TCTTCCTTAAAACCAGCTTTACCACCACTAAAAAAATCACCAGTAAAGAAATTTCTAATATGTGTACCCAAACCCACCCGATCATCTTTCCTATCAGATACCCTAGTTGATACGCCAGTGACATTTATACCTAAAGCATCTTTATCTTTTAAATCTATCTTAACTGCGCTCTTTTCAATATCAATATATTCAGCACCTAAGTTTTGAAATATTGTACTATCTACTGTTGGGGCAGTCGGAACTGTTATCTTAATTTTTTTTGGATCTAAATCTGCTACTGTTTTAAATTCCTTGTCTGTTAGTTTTAATGTTTGAGTTCCAGAAGGATCTGTATGTTGAATAAAGAATCCAGTTTGAAGTGCTTCTGTTTCTTTTTGGGCTTGTGCTCTTGCACTTTGTTTTGCTTCTGATCTTGCTAAACTAGCTCTTACTTTTGCATTAACCCATGAATTCACTTTCCCAATCTCATAACCTTTAGAAATATAATCAGAATATCCTTGATTCCAATAACTAATATATTCTTCATATTTGTCTATTTTCCTTTCTCTATTTTTTATCTGTTCTCTATTGCTGTCTGTTCTTTCTTTTTCTCTTAATACGGTTATTCTATTCTCTGCTGCCTTTATTTTATCATTATAAACCTTAACTGCATCTTGATAGATTTTTGTATTTGTGTTTATTACTTTTTGTTTTTCTGCTGCTAAAGTGTTTATTACTTTTTGTTTTTCTGCTGCTAAAAGATTAGTTAATTGAGTTGGAGTATACACTGCTTTCTTAGAATATTGACTTAGACTTTCGTATTTACTTGCATAATTATCATAGGTTAAATCTTTTCTAAAATTGGTTAATTCTTTCTCAACTACTTTTCTAATTCGTGCTTCTTCTGATTTAATGTAAGTCGCTGTCGGTAGATCTGTTTTATATTGTTTAGTTAATTTTTGTTCAGAAATAGTCATAGGTTTCCTTGGTTGTCTGAATCCTCTTCTTGTTTCAGAAATAGTAGGGGGTTTTCCTTTTACAATCACACCAGCTTTTCTCTGTGCTATTGTTGCGGGTTTAGATGGTAGCCCAGTCATAGATCTTGATTTATTTATTTTGTTTGCCATTTATTATGACAAGTAAGAGTCAATCTAAGCAGAATTGCCAAATACCATCTCCTTGATTATTTTTCTCTTACTTGAGTTAAATAATTTTTTAGTATAATCTACTTTATGAAAATCTTTTTTTTCCAGAATAATATCTATAGGTTTTTTTGGCATATGCGGGATCCCGCGCCTTACTAATTTTACTATGTTTATTAAGTTTATAAGTTTTGTGTTTTATGTAAATTTTATAAACTTGACTTTTCTCTAATTACTATGGATAATTCGGAATTTAACAAAGCAACAAATAAACCTAAATTCTTTTCTGAATTCTCAATGGGAGAATTAGACTTTAAGAGATTTGATCATTGGTTACAAAAAGTTGAGATGTCCTCTGGTGTTATTAATTCTACTGCCTTGCCTATATTAGAAATGTGTCAAGATTATTTTGCTGGATTGAATGTTTTATACAAATTATGGAGACCAATTATTTCTGTTAAAGATGTTAAAGAAGCTTTAGATGGAAAAATTGCAGAAGCTAAAGGATTAAAGAGAAGATGGGAAGGAAGTGTTAAATTAGGTTCTCATATAAGTAAAGTAACTATCTTAGAATTAGTTGATATTCTTGATGGAATACATACAAAACTTATGGAAATTAAACAATCAATTGGATTAGGTATTGCCGTGAGAAGATCATATGATACTCATGAAAGAATTAAAGAGGGTATGGTCTCAAAGAAAATTTATAGTTTACCAGAAAAATGAAATCAGAAAAATTTGAAACGCTTAGAGAAAGACTAAAGAAATGTGGATATTTTAAGACACTTGATAAAGAACTTATATATTTTTGTAAAAAGATTCGTCAAGATCAACGTAATGAAAAAGATCATGTCATTGCAATCACAGGTTATCCTGGCTTAGGTAAAAGTCAATTAGCTTCTGTGCTATCTATTTTAGTTGATTATGATTATGAATTTCATAGGAACATATTATTTATTCCAACTTCAAAATCAATTAAAGATAAATATTATAACTTACCTATGTTTTCTGTTATGCATATTGATGAAGCTTCTAGAGGATTACATAAACAAAAATGGTATGATAAAGTTCAGCAAACTGTTAACACATTATATGATACAGAAAGAGAAGGACATTACTTATGTACTTTTTTAGTTATGCCTAGGTTTCAGAACTTCACAGAGAACTTTAGAAACTTTAGAATTAGGTATTGGATTAATATTGTTAGTAGAGGTTTGGCTATAATTTATATTAGAGATGAAGATAAGGATGCTAAAGATCCATGGCATATAGATGAGAACTATAAAAAGAAATTAAAGAAGTGGAAAGGTAAACATATATTTGAAAGAAGGGTTGATGATATAGTTAGAGTTGAACAAAGTACCAAAAACTATTTCTTTTATTTTGAAGTACCTCAAATACCAGAAGACATCTGGAAAGAGTACCAAGATCTTAAAGTCAAGTCTAGGGAAGAGATGAAGGAAGAAGACGATAACATGGATGTTGAAAGTTACAAAGATAAAATACAACGTGACAAGATGGAGAGGTGGAAACAAATTAAAGAACTTAAACTTCAAGGTAAGACACATGAGGAGATTGGAGTTCATGTTGGTATCTCTGCCCAAACCGTGCGTAGGAGCTTGAGGTCTATGGAGGCTTGGGAAAAGATTAAGGGAAGTATCCATACCTCCACTACAGACACTAATAGTATTATATATAATCATAGTAATAATGATAGAAATAAACCAATCCTTCCAGAGTTTGACAAAATACAAGAAAAGTAAAGGGTTTTTGTCTCAGAGGTATATCAATTAGAATGTCAGCGCAAAGTAATATAGAAACCATGAGCGATCCTTCTGGGCATTTTAAACCAGGGGAAAGAAAAGAGATCTATAATAGCTGCAACTCTTTGAGAGATAAGTTACTTATTAGATTACTATGGAAGTCTGGCAGAAGAGTTAGTGAGATCTTAAATCTTAAAGTCAAAGATATAAATTTCAAAGAGGGAAATCTCCTATGGCATATTGACAAGAAATTTAAGAAACTCAAAGGAGGAGGTACTAAAAAGAATGATCTCAAAAGAGTCAAGCCTATGGATGAGTTCACATTGAAACTACTCAAGCACTACATAGCTGAAGAAGAGATAGGCTCTGAGCATTATGTTTTATTTAGTTATGATAAGTTTAGTCATATTACTAGACAAAGGGTTTATCAGATAGTCGCACGTTCATGTGAGAAAGCTGGAATCTTTAGAGTGGGAAATGGTAAGCCACATCCACATCACTTTAGACATACCTTTGCAGTTAACTGGGCTAAGAATTCTACAAGTCCAGCAGACATAGTTAAATTAAAAAATCACTTAGAACATTCTGATTTGAAAGTTACTGAGACTTATCTTCAGTTTGCGACTGAGGAGTCTCGGGAGATGATAGAGATGGATGAAGATTGATTCCTCTTTCACTCCAATATTTTAATCTCTGACTTATAGCTTCTGGCGTTACCCCTTCTTCTGATGCTAATGCTTTCTGCCAACCTCTGTGTAAGAAATTATTCTTATTTAACCAATCAAGAACCATTAACTTCCCCATGTTTACACTCTTAATCTTTCTATCTTTCTCTTCTTTATTTTTCTCTGGTGGTCTTTTTAATTCTTCAAAAATACTTCTCAATTCACTATTATTTATTCCAAGTATTAGAATCTCCTTTTCAAAGTTTAATAATATCTTTACCCTTGACCAACTAAAATTTAAATATTTAATTAAAATCTTTTCAACTATCTCTAATTTTTCTAATGGTTCTAATAATTTTATGCTTTTTTTAATTTTATTATCTGGTTCATTTTTTAGATTAGATTTTTTCATATTACATTCACAACATAGTATCTGTAGATTTGATTCTTCATTTGTTCCACCTTTAGATAAAGGAATAATATGATCTATTTCTAATGGCACTTCATCATTAGATCTCCCACAGTTCACACACTTGAAATCATACTTCTTTAATAGTAAATGTCTCTTACGTGGAGGAATATTTGTTGGTCTCTTTGTATTACTTCTCATTTTACCATCCTCCTTAATTTATTTAACTCTTCCCAAACTTCATAACCTTTAACATCCCATGTTTTGAATTGATTATAATGATCTATTAGTTTGTCTATCTTTTTCTTAACTGGTTTGAGAGTTAAGTGTTCAAGAACTAATTGCTTATGGAAACAAAAAGGATTTTCTGTGCAATACATTGTGTGGTTAGTGCAAGTGCATAGAAGTATCTTTCTTCCTTTCTTTGTTTGTATTTTTACTGAGTGTCCTAATACTTCAAAGAGTGTTTTACTTATTTCTTTTACTTTTGGTTTATTCATCTGGCCACCCCACAAATTCAAAGTCTGGTTCTTCAACTTCCAAACAACTCTCTTGATAATTCTCCATGAACTTACCTATCCCTATTTCTTTTCCATCTAAATCAAATTCACAATAAGCACAATCGTTTGTCTTGAACTTTAAAATAAATACCATTAAAATTAACATTAAGATAATTAAGACTACTTTAAGTATTTGATATGTTTTTTTATTATTCATGATGAAGTTTGACGAATGAGAGTAAAGATAACTCATCAATAATCTTTAGCGTCCACCTCCATCGTGATTATTGACTTTCATTGATAATACCCATCCACTCTACTAAATTTAATTACACATTGATTATTTAATAAACCATTGTACAAATCACTTACAGGAACTTCTAAAGTAATAGGTTGATCTAATTTCATTCCAGATATTTCCATATTAATAAATCTTATTTTACACTGATCACAAGATCCTTTTCCCATAATAAATAAGAAAACTAACATACATAAAATTAAAACAATTCCAAATATTAAAAATTTTACTTTCCTTCCATAAAACTTTTCTATATTATCCATGGTAAACATCCTATTATTATTGTAATGCCCCATAAAGAAGTCATAACTACACTGACGGCTATCTTTCCATCATAGAACCAAAAAGGTAAAAATTCTGTCCAAGTAGATGGATTACTTGAAACAAATATAGTATATTCTTTTTTTACTGGTTCTAATTCAAAGTTATTGAAATCGTTTATTAGATCTTGTTTTTTAAATCCAGAAGAATGTTTTTCTTCATGTTTGATTATTGCATTGTGTAAGTCTCTGTATTTATCTTTAAGTAGTCTATTGTTCATGTAGATTTTATTTCCGATTCTACAAGCTATTCCTGAATTTATATATTTTATTTTTAGTTTCATTTTTTCTCCATAGGTAATTCATTTTTACCAGTAATAATTCTTCTTCCCATTTTTTGATTATGTATCTCTCTTGTACCACATTTTCTACATCTTGATACCTTTCTTTTTAAATAAGCTCCCCTACTTGAAGTTCCTTGTTTTTTACTTTCATCATGACGAGTTTCTTCTTCACATTTAACACACTGTTTTAATTTAGTTTTCATGGTTTTATTAAACTAAATACTAAATAAGTAAAAAATAAAATCATTAGTATTAAAGCTCCTACTTTTAATGGATAAGTTTTTTCTTCTAATTCCTCGTCGGTTAAGTTGTCCCACCATTTGAATCTCATATGAACTTTAAGATAAGTCTCCAAGCAATTACTGCACCAAAGATTGCTACAACTATCCAAATAGCCCAATTTTTAAATTTCTTTAAATCAAATTTAGGCATTTTTGATCCTTTCCCACCATATGATACTTGTTGTTTTAGAAGTTCTCTTGTTTTCTTTCCGTGAACAGGACAATCCTGATTTGGAATAAAGTTTTGTCCATTTTCCCATTTACAAGTACAGGCTTCAAATTTTTCTGGTTCATTGACAGCAGAAGTCTCTCCAGTTTTTCTTAAATTTGAAATAGTTTTTTCAAAATCAAGCGCCATTTACCTTTTCCTCCGTTTTAAATTGATTGAGCATATCTTTAACTGAATCTTCTTCTATTGGTAAGTTTTTAGGAACATCTTTTGGTTTATTTTTATATAATTCCATTAATTGTTTTCTTGCATTTCTTTGAGCTGTTAGTCCTTGATATTGAAACCATAAAATTGCTACCATTACTCCTGCCCAACCGAATGATCTTAAAGCATTCCAAGTATCGTGTCCAATTAAACTAAAGAAATTAAAAAGACTTGTTAGAAATATTGAAAAGAATGCTGCAAACATTAACCATAACATTGCATAATTAAAATTTGCTGTTCTAAGTGGATCTCCTTTTGTAACTTTGTTTCCCATATTAAAAAATACATCTATTGGGGATTTAGCTTTCATACTACCTTAACCTCCGTCGTGAAACCTGACTTAGCATAGTTTTCCACATAAAAATCTCTTAAAATAATTTCCATTTCTTTGTCTGTTGTTTCTTTAACATTGAATTCTCTATTGCCTAATTTGACATCTGTTAGTTGTCCGAACATATTAACTCTTACCCATCCTCTTCCTAGAGTTATAATTGCTCCTTTACTTTGCATTTGAGAAATAGCTTGTTGTGCATATTGACTATCATTAAATTTATAGAATAAAATCTTTCCATCTATTCTTAAGATGCCTTGAACATCTCCTGCTCCTGTTCCTTTTTTTTCAAAATTTATTTGTATCATTCTTCACCTTTAACTTTTTGTGCTTGTCTATAAACCCAAAAAAATGCCCCTATTGGAATTGCTATTGCTATTAAAAAAAACCAATCCATTTTACCAGTACTTGTTTAATTTATTTAGTGACACATTATTTCTATGGCAAATCATCTTTATAAAATTTACACTCTTTACGTTCTTTTGACATTCGTCACAAACCCAGTGATATTTAGTTTTTGGTTGAAACCTTTTTCCACATTTTCTGCAGCTTCTTGGTAAGGGCATTTTTTCCTCCTTTTCTATAAGGATATTTTTTATTTTCCTTCTTTTTTTCTTTTTTAGTGTTTCTTTTCATTTTCTTATTTCGTTTCTTAATTCTGTTATAGCTTTTCCAATATTTTCTAAAACTTCTAAATGACTCATCATATTTGCATCAAAGACTAATTGGTTCTGTTGAATTCCATTCATTGTTTCTAAAATAAAAGAAGGTGTTACTTTGAAGTTGTGTTTTTTATGATCATTCCACCATGGCTTCATTACCCCATGGGTTTTGAATGCTTTTTTTCCAATATTTTCCATCTCTCCACCCATCTCTAAAGAATCATCAATGAGCAACCATTCCCCATCTTTATCTGAAATTCTAACTATTTCTCCATTCTTGTTACAATGTTTTGCCAAATCATTCTTAATTAAGGCATAATGCTCTCTTCTAACACTTATTAGATATGGTCTTAGATTTATACCTAATTTGTTTTCTAAAGCACCTACAACGTCTTTTATTTCTTTAAATGCCTTACTCTTTGACTCTTTTGCATCTTCTCCATAATATGACTTGTCTTTTTTCTCAAAAACTCTTAAATGATTGTTACAAAGCCATACTTTTCTTCCATAAACCTTTATTCTTGGAATATTTCCCATTGCTCCCACTAATTTGAAGTTTATTTTATTTTTTCTTAGTATTTCTACTCTTTTCTTCCACCCAAGAGTTTCCTGTGGAAGTTTTATGTTCCAAATGTATGCATGACCTCTAGTTAAATCTGTCTTTAAGTTGGTTTCGTACTGTGTTGAATTTTTACTATTTTTCCCTTTGTCTGTTAGTTCCCACCATCCTCTTCCTTGTTTTATTATATATTCATTATCCCTTAGTTTCCGTAGGTAATAATTTAATTTTTGTTTAGAAATGTTTAATTTTTCTTGAATTCTTGTTAAATTTGTATTAATTTTTAATTCTAAAAGTACTAAGTAGTAAAAATTCTTTTTTTGTGTTGATTTTTTTACTTCTTTTTTCATTTTTATCACCTTTATTTATTTAAATACCTTTTAGTTTAATAACTTTTGGATATATGTTTAAATTCATTACTATGTAGTAACTTATGACAAGCTTTACATACAACTTTAATGTTATTTTGAACATCTTTTAGATCACAAGCTGTGTATTTTCCACCTTTATTTGATCTTATAATTCTATGAGGTTCAAGTGTACCTACTTTTGATTCATGCTTCTTACACATTTGGCATTTAAACTTCACAGCACGTCTGTATGCACGTTTAAGCCAGTCTGGGCAACGATCATACTTCATACAATTCTTTTTACCATCATTTCTACAATTAGGGCAAATTTTAGCATTTCTTTCCATAGAATTGAAATCTCTTCCACATCTTTTACAATTTTTTATATGCATTTGTTCTCCTATACTTCTTTTTATGATACTCTATAGTATAATGATATGAACATAATAAGCTTTTATTATCACTTCTTAAATTTTTACCACATACTTTACACTTTTTTTGTCTCTTTTTTTCTTCCATTTTTTTTCTTTCCTATAAAAATACCATGTTGTTAAGCATCCTGTTAAAATCATAAATAAAGCAATAGATCCATTGAATATCTTTTCTTTCATTCTGAAGTCTCCTGAATAGTTTGATCTAAACCCATCTTTTCAAATTTAAGCTTTTCTTTTATTAATTCTTTTAATTTTTCATTCATTTTTTTGTACCTCCCTTATAGATATTTCTATAGCTTTATCTATTATTTCATTAGGTTCTGGTATTTTCTTTTCTTTTTTATACCAATCCCAAATCTTCTGTTTAATTGTTATTTCTATCTCCATTATTTTTCACCTCCTTATTAAAAACATGTTTAATTGCTACATAGGATAAAACAAATATTGAAAATAAAATCATAATTGCTCCAACTATGTAAAAATAAATTATTGGTATCATTAGCATTTTACAACCTCAAACTTAAATTTAATTTCATTCTTTAGGAATGGGAAAGTATATAGGAATAATCTTTTAATCAATGTTGGTCTTGGCAATAAGTTTATTAATTTTAATTTTGTATAACAACTTCTTCTTTCAGTATCTTCCATTTCTTTATTTACTGTTAATGTATCAAAGCTGCTGTATCCAAATGTTCTATAATGGGCAATCATGGTTCTCGTTCCTATGTGGTCAAAAGGTAAATCTAATTCTAAAATACATCCGTTCTTTGCAACCCTATGTATTTCATCTAAAAACCATAACCATTTCTCAGGTCTTATGTGTTCTAAAAAATGAGCAGAATAAATATGACTTACACTATTATCATTTAATGGTATTCCTTTTTCCAAGTCTGCAACTATATCTGGATTAACTTCTTTATCTGAATCTATATTTGTGAATCCTTCTCTTCTTTTCTTTCCACTTCCTAAATTTATTTTCATTCTGAAGTCTCCTGTAATGCGTCTTTTAATTCATCTATAATATTTAATAACTTTCTTTCTTCTTTTTGATATTTCATTATCTTAACAAAACCCCAAATTACAACTCCCATTGGTATTCCTAAAAATAATAAAGCTCCAAGATATGCTCCAATAATTTCTCCTGTCATTCTCCCTTCCCTCCATTTGTGAACAAACCTTTAATCCAATTCCATATTCTCTCAAAGAATCCTATCTTTTCTTCAACAATAGGAATATCTATTTCCTCACAATCTAAAGTATCATTAATATAAACTATCTTTTCAACTTCAATATATTCTGTAATATTTTCATAAACATATTTTGTTCTTGTTCCTCCACCACTATAAATCACAACTTCTTTTATAACTTCTTTAACTGAATTATCCCAGAAGATTAATGTAAAACTATCTGGCTTATAATTTAATACAGGACAAATATTTATATAACTTCCATTTAATGTAACATTTAATCCTTCTAAATCAGATTGATTTCCAATTGAAGTATAGGTTACATTATCTAAGTTATCAAAATCTAAATAAACTTCTTGACAATTTCCTGCATACATTGCTGAAGCTAAACCTAAGAACATTATTCCTATCACTAATGCGATTGTTTGTTTTTTCATGAGTATGAATGAGGACGCTTTCAATCCTCGTGTTTTTTAGTTAAAAAAAATAATAAATTAATAACTTATGTTTATGCTGTTGGAATTATTGTCATTCCAAAGTCATATGTATTTGGTTCTAATGCTGGATTTGTTGTAATATAAACAATACCATAAATAGTTTCTCCTGTTGGGAAAGTCAATCCTGGAAGAACAAAACTATCTTCAACATATCCTAAACTAAAGAAGCTATCTCCTCCATGATTTATAACTAAATCACTAAAGAATATATTTTCATTGTATCCTTCATTAGCATACCAATCATTCCAATCAATATTGTTAGTCATCCAAGTCATGTAATCTGTTTCACAATTTGTTACGTCAGTCATATCTCCTTGTCCTTTAAAACAATAATTTATATCTTCTGTAAGAGCTATTGCGATTCCACCATTAACATTATCATATCCAAATTCTCCTGGATTAACTAATATTTCAACGTCAGCAGTTATATCTCTTTCAGCATGATTTGTAATCTTTACTAAAGAGAAATCATCATTTGCAGAATAACCAACAACTAAATCTAATCCGATTGTTTCATCTATTGAAAAAGGACTTTCTACTGTAATATCTTCTGTAACAGTGTTTGATAAATAACTAACTAATCCTGCACTAACCACAGCTAAAGCAAAAAGGGTAACTATTCCCAAAGTTATATACTTTTTAGTTTTACTTTTCTTTTTTAAATTTTTCTTATTCATTTTTTTTACCTCCCTTTTGATTTTCTGAATTTGATACAAAGGAGTCCAAAAAATCTTCTAATTCCCCTAGACAAATTTCTTTTCCCTGGTCAAGCATTCCATTATCATCATCTCTTGTCCAATAATCATCTTTTCTTTTCTTACTTATCCATATTCTTAACTTTCTGATTGTAATTGTTTTCATTTTGAACG
>Ga0222641_1000263_pt1 | contig 10919 bp, 9 predicted proteins | sample AntAcemetagen227_FD_179877 | JGI IMG/M metagenome (GOLD analysis project Ga0222641, IMG submission 179877) | Saline water microbial communities from Ace Lake, Antarctica - #227 | ecosystem: Environmental > Aquatic > Non-marine Saline and Alkaline > Saline | place: Antarctica: Ace Lake | collected...
TTCGCTTCCCGTCCCCCGAGTCGCGCGCCTTCGGAGGCTGGCCTCGAGCGCGAATCTGCTGCTGCGCACTGTGCACCGCGCTGCCGCGATCACCTGCATCTTGCACCGAGAGTCGTGTCAAGCGATCGTGGCTTGCACCGGAGACCTGATTGACCTCCCCGCCGGATACCTGGCAGCTCGGTGGAGCGGCGTTCCTTTCTATATCCACATGTTTGACGACTATGAGAGGCAGTGGGTGGCTCCGCGGGCTCGCTGCGTGGCGAAACGGATCATGCCGCACCTGATGCAGCGTGTTGAGGGCGTCATCGTGACGAATGAGTTCCTGCGGGACGAGTACATCCGACGATATGGGGTCGAAGCGACGGTCGTCCGCAATCCGTGTAATTGGCCTCCTCCACCTTTGGAGGAAGCCACACCCTGGCCGGAGGACCTATCGGAGATCAAGATCGTCTACACGGGCTCGATCTACGGGGCTCAGTTGAACGCGTTTGTCGATCTGATTGGGGCTCTGCGGAAACTGGGAAGATCGCACATACGGCTTCACGTCTATACATCCCAGGACCCGGAGGAGCTTGCCTCTCATGGGATCTCCGGACCCGTCGATTTCCATGAACACGTCTCCAGGGACGCTGTCCGAGAGATTCAGCGTCGATCCGATCTGCTCTTCTTGCCGCTTGCCTTCGATTCCCCCTATGAAAAGGGATTGATCGAAACGTCGGCCCCGGGGAAAATGGCTGAGTACCTTGCCTCCGGACGGCCGACTCTCGTTTATGCCCCCCCCGAGTCCTTCGTCGCTCACTACTTCCGCGAGCACGGCTGCGGAGCGGTTGTCGATTGCCGCAGTGTAGATGACCTGTCGGCGAAGATTGGGAAGCTTGTTGATGACGGGGAGTACAGGGAGCGAATCACACAGTCAGCCAGCGAACGTGCGGTAGCGGACTTCGATCTGGCCAAGGCGCAGAGGGTCTTCCGAGGCGCTCTTCTGGGGGTGCGTGGGCGGCGGATCTGAACTTGCTCTGGCCTGACGGCCCATGGATACTCGATCGAAGCGCGAGGCGAGGGCCTCAGGAGACGGTCCACCGGCTTGGTCAGGTATCGGAGACGATGAGGGAGATCCATCCCAGGAGCTACCGTTCGAGCATGTTGGCCACCGCATGGATGACAGGCGGTGTCGAAAGGAAGTCGTGATGCCTCGAGTCCTTTTTGTTGCGATGGTCAACAGTATCCATGCGGCACGGTGGATCGGTCAACTCTCGGGCCTGGACTTCGATGTCCACGTGTTCCCGTGTCAGACTGCCGGTCCGCATCCGCTGATGACGCATGCGACCACCCACTTCACAGGTCTGGGCTTGCGAGCCGTCGGGCTTTCCGTGGCGCTGGCGCAACAGGCTCGGTTGAAGGAGAGATTGGGTGTGTCTTCGCTTCCTGCCGTGTTCGATCGTTCTCTGTGGCTTGCGCGTGCGATCCGCCGCCTCAAGCCCGACCTCGTCCATTCCCTCGAGTTCCAGCACGCCGGGTACCTAACCCTGAAGGCGCGAGAGCGCCTACATGGGCGCTTCCCTACTTGGGTCGCGACAAACTGGGGCAGTGACATCTCACTCTTCGGGCAACTGCCGGAGCATGCTCCACGCATTCGAGAGATCCTCGAAACGTGCGACTACTACTCGTGCGAATGCGAACGCGATGTGAATCTTGCTCGCGAGATGGGATTGAGGGGGACGGTCCTCCCCGTTCTACCGAACGGAGGCGGGTACAACCTTGAGAAAGCACGAAGCCTCCGGTCTCCGGTGCCGACCTCGGTGCGGAGGACGATCGTGCTCAAGGGGTACCAGGGATGGGCGGGACGTGCGCTGGTCGGACTGCGGGCGTTGGAGCTCTGCGCATCCAAGTTGGAGGGATACCGCATCGCGATGTACTTGACCTCTCCCGAGGTGGAGTTGGCCGCCCGTCTGTTCTCTGCGCGGACGGGAATTCCCGTGGAGATCGTCCCTCGGACGTCCCACGAGGAGATCCTGCGACTACACGGCTCGGCGAGGATTTCGATCGGATTGAGCATTGGCGATGCGATCAGCACTTCGCTGCTTGAGGCGATCCTGATGGGGGCGTTTCCTGTTCAATCCTGTACGGCCTGTGCGGAGGAGTGGATTGAAGACGAGAAGACAGGCTTCGTCGTGCCCCCGGAAGATCCGCAGATCGTGGCGGCTGCTATCGAGCGAGCCCTTGACGATGACGGACTCGTCGATCGCGCGGCCGAGTTGAATTGGCGAACCTGCGAGAACAGACTGGATCGACGGCGCATCCAGCCCCAGGTCGCGGCCATGTACTGGAGCATCTTGCGTGAATCCGGCGAAGCGCGCTGGAAGGAACTTCCGACGGGGCGGAGGGTCTTCACCACAGGCGTCTACGGCAGTGGGAAGACCATGCTCGCTGGCAAGTATGCGGTGGAACAAGGCCTGCCGTACTTAGATTTCGACTCTCTGTTCACCTACTCGTCCAAGGACAACCAGAGCCGACGGATCTTGGGCAGTCTGCCCGATACCTTCGTCATGGACGCCATTCCGGTTGACGAGAACTATACGTGGAAGGACTTCTCGGAATACGAGGCGAGCCACAAGAACGTTCGCGTGATTTGGGTCTACTGCCCGAACGGGAATGAGTGGCTTAAGAGAGTGAATGCCAAGATACACGGACGCCGTGACGCATTGCGAGGTTTCTCCCTTCTAAGGGCGAGAGCGGGCATCCTCTATCGGTCTCGAAATAGTGAGCGGATTCGGCAAGTGCTAGGAAGTCGGAAGGGTTTGTGGCGGCAGATTGTGCGAGCGGCGTACATTGTTGCTCATGCCGGCCAGATTCTCGCGACGAACACTCACGAACAACATCTCCGCGCATACCGGAGTTTCTATGTGCTCAACGTGCCCGCAACGCGAGGGTTTCAAGACGTGCTCTACTATGACTCCTGCGCCTGCGAGTACACGCCCGAGGAGACGATGCTGGAGAGGGTCGGCTTCCCGCGCCTGAAGCTCGAACACCACCTGGACAAACCGAGCGAAGGCTACGACTGGAAGTATCAGGACATCGAGGTTCTGAACTTCACCGGCTACTCTGGATCCCCCAAGACCTGGAAGCGGATTGCGAGGCTCGTGGATTGGAGAGGGAAAAGGGTTGTCGACCTGGGATGCAATCACGGGTACTTCTCCTTCAAGGCGGAAGATGCGGGGAGCCGAGTTATCGGCCTCGATCAGAGCTGCGCCGTACTCGAGACTGCCCGGCTGATCAACGACGTTAGAGGCGGAGCGGTGAGCTTCCGTTTGTGGGTTGCAGGCGAAGAGGTCCCGGAGAGCGATATCATTCTGTGCCTGAATGTGCTTCACCACTTCGATGATCCCGGCCGGGTCCTGGGGATGATGAATGCCAGCCATGCGATCCTTGAGGTCAAGAAAGAACAGGTCGATCTTGTTGGTCAGTACTTCCCCTCATACCGCGAGGTGAGATCTCATCGAGCAGGACGTGCCATTCTCCTCTGCGACGCAGGGAGACGAGAAACAGAACAGACGTGACGGTTGCCGGCGTTGGGTTGCACGGTGGATCAACTCGCGGCACCCGGTGGTTGGGACATGACGTCATGGGGTACATGAGAGTCGGAGCCGGGATTCGATACTCGCTCCATGCCACGTGCACTGTGGGCGAGTACGGCGTAGGCTGCTTGCCGCGCGGTTCCGCGCGTTGTGGACGCGCATCTTCTGCAGGCTCTCCTCTGTCACAACCCTCGCTATGGGGCTCTGCTGGCGGTGGCGCGCCTGGCAGGCCATCGGAACAAGAGTCTGCTCAACGCTCTTCGGCTCCATGATCCAGCCAAACACAGCCTCTCTGGTGGCAGATCTTGGATCCGCAGTAGACAAAGGTGGACTCCCGTTTGAAGCCCGGTTCCGCAACCGCCTGACAAGAGGCGAATCCCCGAACCATGACACAACGGTGTTCCCCAAGTAAGATGCTGATGGATTGTCGGGCTACGCGGGAAGGCGCTCGCCTGTAGGCGAGCGCCGTGGAAGGGGCGTGTGTTGTCGGGGAGTGAGCGCAAGACGCGGCCAGGAGTCGTTCGAGTATCACTTCACATCGCGATACTCTTGTGGATGCTCGGCGTCATGGCTCTTGTCTGGCTAACGCAGTTCCCTCTGTTCCTCGGCATCGCACACCGGGTTCCATTCCTCGGCTTCCTCATCCCGCTACGGGAGGTGTTGCTTCGTTTCTTCACCGCACGGTATCTCTTTTAATGATGTCACGTGACGGATACGAAACCATTGTGCCATGTCGGCGCTAGCAGGTGTCGGGCTGTGTCTTGCCTATTCCATCGCATGTTTGACTAGTGGGTCCATCGCGCTCTGGGTCCTGGGTATCGGATCGCAGCGTGTGCGAGTTGCCACGGATCTTACGCTCACCGCGACGGCGTTTCTTCTCGGGCAGGGAATCCTCGCCGCAGTCTGGCTCGGGCTCGGGCTCGCGGGAGCCTTCTCACTGAGCGCTGTGATTGGGATTCTCGCTGCCAGTGTTCTTGCGGGCGGGTGCCTGATGCTTCGTCGCAGCAGGGGGGCGTCTCGAGAGATTCTAGGAAGCATCTCAAACCTCCGGAGGATTCCCGTTCTGCTCAAGCTGGCGGTCGTGGGGCTGTTGCTGCTCGTCTTGCTCGAGGGCGCCGCGGCTCTGTTGATGCCTCCGGCAGGCGATTCGGTCGCGTTCTACATGGCTTTGCCGAAGGCGATGGCAGCGTCGCATCGCCTGGTTCCGCTTCCGGGCTATGAAACGTTCACACAGATCGGATTGCAGGGGGAGCTGCACTACGCGGCGCTGATGGCGCTCGGGAGTGCACAAGGAGCGAAGCTGTTCGTTTGGCCGACGGGGCTCGCGGCAGCGCTCCTACTCATATCGATCGGGACGACGATCGGGCTGCGTGCCACGGGCAAGTGGATTGCACTGCTTGTCCTTTTCACAAGCACCGCCGTTCTGAGTCAGTTCGCCTATGGTTCGATAGGCCTGTTCGCAGCCGCGATGGGATTGGCGGCCGTCTACTGGGCTCTGCAAACCGACAGATCGCGACCCCTCTCCGCGCTGACACTCACGGGAGTGTTTTGCGGACTGGCGGCTGTGGCGAAGCTCTCCTATCTGGCGGCCCTGCTGCCGGCGGTCTGTCTCCTGATTTTTTGGAGGTGGGCGCTCTCGCAAAAGGGGCGCACACCATCCCAGGTGCTCGCCTCGGGACTGTCCACGATCGGAGCCTTCGGCATCTCGTTTGCGCTTCCATGGGTTCCGCAACTGGTCAAGAACGGATTGCTGTTCGGTGAGCCCCTCGCGCCGTTGATCACGAGCGCAAACGAGTCGTGGCTGGACCAGACATGGTTTTCTCCTGACGTGACGCGGCGCATCGTCCTCAGCTATCCTCTCGCGCTCACGTTCGGCCGGTATCCAATGCAGGGCGGTACCATGTCTCCGCTTCTTCTGGCATTTGCGCCGTTGGCACTGCTGGCATATCGGGCGAAGAACCTCCTTCGTGCTCCATGGTTCCAAGTGGCAGTATCAGGCATCGTCGGCGTGATTGCGTGGGTCGTCGTGCGTCCCTCTGTCTTTGCGCCGCGTTACATTCTCGCTGTCCTTCTTATGCTGATTCCGGTGGCAGCGCTGGGAGCCGAACGGGCGCTCGCCATCCGGACGAGACTGGGGACGTTGATCCGCGCCGTTGTCCTCCTATCCTGTCTTGCATCGGTCGTGGCCACATTTGCGTATCAGCGGGACCTAGGCCAGCTGGTCTGGCAGCACATCGCCGGTCGGACGTCCGGCTGTGCGGCCCACGAGGCGGGGTGTCGTGCAGCGGAACGTGTCAATGAGGATGCCGCGGCGGGGGATCGCGTGTACCTGATGGGCTACTACCGATACTGGTTGCGACCCGATCTGTTGCAGTGCATCCGGGGAGCAACAGATGGTACGTTGGCAAGCCTGCCGACGTCACGAGCGCGGTGGGAGCATCTGTTCGATCGTGGTTTCTCCTACGTGATGATCGACGGCATGACGCACCAAGCCGAAGCCGATCTGCTCGATCTCGCAGACGTACCACCCTGGCTGCGGGTGACCCTGTTGTTCGAGGAGGAGCAGTACACGAAGGATATGTTCACCGTGTTTCGACTGGAATCGACCGATCCGGACAGGCGACCATCCACCTGCTGTCGTCAGGAACATCCGCCCGCCTGGGATGTTGTGGAGCAGTAGAGGGAAAATGGTAGACTGTGACGGAGCATCGCACTGGCCAAAGGGCGACAGACGGGGGCTAGGATGATCGAGGGTAAGAGGGTAGTGATTACGGGCGGGGCGGGGTTCATTGGGTCGACGCTTGTCGGGCGGCTGGTCGAAGCGAACCGTGTCGTCGTCCTCGACAACCTCTCCCGGAATGCGCTCAGAGGCAGCCCTTTTGAGAACCACGTGAACCTTCAGCTGATCGAAGGGGACGTTCTGGATCTGGAGACGGTATGCCGAGCTGTCGAAGGAGCCGACGTCGTCGTTCACTGTGCGGCGATTGCGGGGATTGACACGGTGATCAAGAGCCCGGTGACGACGATGCGCGTGAACATGATCGGATCGGCCAATGTTCTTGAGGCGGCTGCACGCCTTTCGGCCTGCGACCGCGTCGTCTGCTTCTCCACGAGCGAGGTGTTCGGCCAGCAGGCCTTTCACTCCAGTGAGTCGGACAAAGCCGTGATGGGGGAGGTCGGCGAAGCGCGTTGGACCTATGCCGTCAGCAAGCTTGCGGAGGAGCATCTGGCGATCGCCTACCACCAAGAAACGGGGCTTCCCACGACCGTTCTTCGGCCGTTCAACGTCTACGGTCCGGGGCAAGTCGGCGACGGCGCCCTCCGGACGTTTGTCATGAGAGCCATCCGCGACGAGCCTCTCGAGATCCACGGTGACGGCACTCAGATCCGGGCCTGGTGCTACGTGGATGACATGATCGACGGGGCTCTGCTCGCGATGGTTCACCCGAAGGCCGTCGGGGAATCGTTCAACATCGGAAATCAGAGAGCGATCGTCACGATCTATGGCTTGGCCAACACGATCGTTCGCGTACTCCGATCTGAATCGGAGCTCGTGTTCATCCGGAAAGAGTACAGCGACGTGGAGCTACGAATCCCTTCTGTGGCCAAAGCACGATCGGTCCTCGGCTTTGAGGCCAAAGTGGATCTCGAAGAAGGGATTCGCCGCACGGCGAGCTTCTACCGCGAGAGGTCGGAGCATTGATACGGCTGGCTAGGCCGGCGATCGGCGAGGAGGACCTCGAGGCCGTCCGAGAGGTGTTGGCATCCGGCTTCCTGGTTCAGGGAGCCCATGTCGCGGCGTTCGAAGAGTCCGTCGCGCAGTACGTTGGGGTGGAGCATGCGATCGCCGTCAGCAGTGGGACGGCCGCTCTGCATCTTGCGCTCCTCTCGCTTGGCGTTCAGTCGGGTGATTTGGTGGTCGTGACCGCCTATTCGTTCGTGGCCACAGCGAATGTCATCGAGCTGTGTGGCGCTCGCCCCGTCTTCGTGGACATCGATGGGGACACGTTCAACCTCGATCCCGAGTGTCTTGAGCGGGTGCTGGCGCAACTGATGAAGAAGAAGGAGACGGCGGGCTGCGTCAAGGCCGTTTTGCCGGTTCACACCTTCGGGCAGCTTGCGGACATGCCCGCGATTCTCGAGATTGCATCCCGGCATGAGATCCCGGTTGTGGAAGACGCGGCCTGTGCCCTCGGCGCGACGTTGGATGAGCGCCAGGCAGGTACTTTGGGAGTCCTGGGTTGCTTCAGTTTCCATCCGAGGAAGGCGATCACCACGGGGGAAGGCGGAATGGTGGTCACGGACGATGCGGGGCTCGCCCGACTTCTCCGCGCGTTGCGGAATCATGGTCAGGATCCTGACGCGGCGGCCCCCGACTTCATCCTGCCGGGACTGAATTACCGAATGACCGAGTTTCAGGCGGCCCTGGGTCTGACGCAGATGGCCAAGCTGGATTACATCATCGCCGCCCGTCGCCGCCTGGCTGCCCGTTACGATGAGCTGCTGCAGGACATGTCGCTGCAGGCCCCAGTGGTGGCCCCGGGCAGCCACCCGGTCCATCAATCGTATGTAGTGCTGCTGCCTGAGGAGGCTTCTGCCTATCGGACCGAGGTGATCATCCGTTTGAAGGAGCAAGGCATCGAAACAGCCATTGGGACCTGGAACATGCCGATGACGACCTACTTCCGCAGTCGCTACGGCTACACCTCAGGCGACTTTCCAGTAGCGGACCAGGTCTTTGCTCGCTCATTGACCCTGCCGTCGTATGAGAGTCTGTTGCCCTCTCAACAGGAAGAGGTTGTTGATGCGCTTTCCGCCTTCGCATGTAGACCCTAGCCGATTGCGGAGAAGCTCCTCCGCCCATGTGGTCAAGAGGGAATTGGGCTTTGGCATCGGAAGCTTCGACGGCAAGTCTGGAGCTCTTGGAGGCGATCCCGTACCTGGAGATGAAGAGCGGATTCGGATCGATGCGCCATGGAAGTGACTCGTTACTCTGGACAGAGGCAGGAGGACTTATCGCCGCTCTTTGCTGGGTATACGTATGGGCGCTATTGCAGTGACTGGTCGCTTGACGCACAGTCGTCACGCCGCTTGAAGCGAGATCGTCTGTTTGTCTACCTCCAGCAGAATGAAGCGTCTTGCTGGGTAGCCACCGAGAAAGGACGTATTCTTGGGGTTCTAGGTCTGCAAGAGTCCGCATGGGACACGGCTTTCTGGGGGATTAAGTGTGCCGCCATAGATCACCTCTATGCCTGTGGCTCGAGAGAGGTTTCTAAGGACTCTGTCGTGAAGGCGTTGGTGGGGGCAGCTGATCGATGGTGTAGAGGCGAGCAGATTGCTTTCGTCCTAGCCAGGGCCGATATTTTCGATCTCGCAGCGATACATACTTTAGAGGATTATGGCTTCCGATACATTGAAACAGCAGTCACGAATACCTACGATCTGAGACGAATCGAGGCACGCCCATCTACTGGGTATCACATGAGAGCGGCGCAGCCGGACGAAGCAGACGCGCTGGCCAGTATGGTCAGGGGGGCTTTCCTTACTCACCGATTCTATGCGGACAAGAGGTTTCCGGTAAAAAAAGCGGACGCCATGTATCAGGAGTGGGTGCGGAGTAGTCTGGAAAGCTCCGTATGGACTACGATAGTCCTGGAAGCGGGGAGCAAGGTGCGAGGCTTCTTAATCTACTGTCTGGAAGATCTGACAGCCTACTTCGGCCTGCGGTTTGTCAAGTGGCGGCTGGCTGCTCTGGCACAAGCTGATCGAGGGAAAGGCTATGGTATTCAGCTCTTCCAGGGAGCTATGCAGTTTACACGTGACCAAGCGGAGATAGTGGATTCGGGTCTTACGATTCGCAACACCCAATCCTTCAACCTGCACAATAGACTGGGTTTCAAGCTCTTGTGTTCATCTGCTGTATTTCACAAATGGTACTCATGAAACTTCGCTGCCCAGTCAGCGAGTGCTGACGTTGTGGAGGTCAGGATGAACAGCGCTCCTATCAGTGTATGCATGTTCAGCAATCTGTATCCACCGATTGTCAGTGGATCGTCGATACAGTCATCTTCCCTCGCGCGTGAGTTAGCGCAGCGCAAGTGCGAGATGGTCGTCATAACGGCAAAGGTTGTCGGAGACAGCAAAGAGTACGAAAAGGTAGATGGCGTGCACGTGTATCGTCTACCAGCCATCCGCCTGCCGAAGATGTCGATCTCTTTGAATTTCCCCTGGTTGACTTACACCTTCACTCCAAGAAACCTGCGACGCATCAGGGCAATAATGGATCGACACAATCCCGATGTACTTCATGTACACAATCATATGTTCGACCTGGCGCTTAGCGCAGTCCTGATGCATAGGCGAACGAAGAGGCCTCTGGTCATTACGATTCACACCGTCATCAAGCATGCGCGGGGTCTCTACAACCTTCTCCTGTACCCGGCCGATCGGGTGTTCCTCAAGAGATTCGTCATTGATCAAGCCGACGCCGTAATCTGTCCGGACTGCAATGCCAAAGATTATGTGCGCAACGCGTTTGGCAGACCTGATGGAGCTCTAGTTCCGTATGGTATTAGCTTGCCGGAAGCACCTACCGACATGGTGCTAGATGGGCTCAGGGCAAAGCATGGACTGGACGGGAAACGAGTCATTCTCTCTCTCGGGCACGTCCACGCGCTTCGGAACCGGAAGGACCTCATTCAGGCGCTTCCTGACGTTCTTGGGGTGTTTCCAGAGACGGTGCTGCTCATAGTGGGAACTGTGGCAGACGATTCACCTGCGGCACTGGCCCGCAATCTGGGAGTGCGTGAATCTGTCATATTTGCAGGTCATGTGCCGCACTCGGAGGTGCCTGCGTTTCTTGCACTGGCCGATCTTGAGGCGCATTGGCTGAACCAGGATGCAGCGAGGAATACATCCTTGGGAATCGCCTCGTTGGAGGCTATGGGAGCAGGCAAGGTCGTTCTGAGCGCTGCCAATGAGAATGGCTTCGGCCCAGGTGTGCTAAAAAACGGCGAGAACATTGTTCTCGTTGAGCCTGGCAACCCTGGCCAACTGGCACAAACGGTCATCGGGCTACTAGGCGATGGTGCGGGATGCAGGGTCATTGGTGGACGGGCGAGGCAGACGATTCAAGAACACTTCTCCTGGGACAGCGTTTGCTCCAGAACGCTTGCTGTCTACAGGGAGGTTTTGCGGGAAGGCGCATGTCGGTGACAGATCGCTTTGTGAAGCGGCGCCTGCAGATTGGCCGTTGGCTGGGCGTCCTGCTCGGCCTGGTCCTGCTGGTCTTGGTGCTGCGTGCCTTTGACCTGGCCGAAGTGGGGCGAGCTCTCTCGTCTTCGC
>Ga0222641_1000271_pt1 | contig 10654 bp, 8 predicted proteins | sample AntAcemetagen227_FD_179877 | JGI IMG/M metagenome (GOLD analysis project Ga0222641, IMG submission 179877) | Saline water microbial communities from Ace Lake, Antarctica - #227 | ecosystem: Environmental > Aquatic > Non-marine Saline and Alkaline > Saline | place: Antarctica: Ace Lake | collected...
ATTCAAGTTCTTTTGAGTTCCCTGCAAAAAACCTTTGCCGAAAATACCACCGGAACCAACAGCGATCTTTGATTGAATGATCTGATACCCGCTTCCAAGCACATCGAATTTAGGGTTGATGAATGCAAGGATACGATTTCTCTGATAGTCATGCATGCTCCACCACATGAACGGGGTTACTAATGAGATGAAAGCATTTCCTACCAGAATAGCTCCCGCAGGAAGCAATGATACTTTTCGAAAAATCAATACAAGGAGAAGAAATATATCAAAGATTATCCAATACGTTATATTGAAACCCACAAGAATACTTATGAGTGGTGTAACAATAATAAATAAAGTAAAAAAAGAGACACCTGCAAAATACATCATTGGGAATAAGATCGCAAAAAAGACCAGCGTACTTCCGAGATCTGGCTGTATTAACACAAGTAATGCAGGAAGTGTGGCGATAAGGAAGCCAAAGAGCACAATTTTTGAAGTGGGTATATATTTGATTGAAAAAACCTTCGCAAGAAGGAAAATTACCCCAATCTTTGCAAATTCGGATGGCTGAATATGCACGCTTCCGAGACTTATCCAGCGATGTACACCCTTAATGGACGGAAGTATCAGCACAAGGATCAGCATCAGAAAGATCAGTATATTGTATGGTACGATAAGCAGGTCTAATATGACATCTGGGATATATAATATGGTAAAAAAAACGGCAAGGCCCATTATTATCCATACAAGCTGTTTGATATAAAAGTCGCTTACAATTATTTCCTCTCCAACCTTCTGCACTGAAGCACTATACAATGCAAGTTCTCCGAAAACCAGAAGAAGCAGAAGTATGATCATCAGCTTCCAATCGAATTTCTGAATGATCTCCGTTGAACTCATTTATACCCAGTACTTCCTATCCAAGCTGCGGTATTGAATTGCTTCGCTTATATGAGCAGGAGTAATTTGTTCACTTTTTTCAAGGTCTGCAATAGTCCGGGAAACTTTTAGTATGCGGTCATAAGCCCGTGCTGAAAGCCCTAGTTTTTCAATAGCGATCTTCATGAGCTTTTTGCCCTCCTCGTCTATCCTGCAGAATTCCCGTATCTGTTTTGATTCCATGTCCGCATTAGAGTAGGTCGTTCTTGAGCCTGCAAAGCGCTGGTGTTGAGCATTCCGCGCAGCATTCACCCTTTCCTGTATGACCTCTGATCTTTCACCCTTCGGATCTCTTGAGAGTTCGTCATATTTCACTGCTGGTACTTCAACATGAATATCAATACGGTCCAGAAGAGGTCCCGATATCCTTGAAACATACTTTTGTATAATGGTGGGCGAACAGGTACATGTATGCCCTTCTACATTGCTTCCGAAATAACCGCAGGGGCAGGGGTTCATTGATGCGACGAGCATGAAATTGGCAGGGAATGTAAGCGATTGGACAGCTCTTGAAATCGTGACAATGCCATCCTCAAGTGGTTGCCTGAGTACTTCTAATACGGATTTTTTAAATTCCGGCAGCTCGTCCAAAAAAAGTACGCCGTTATGTGCGAGAGATACTTCGCCCGGCTTCGGGTAACTACCTCCTCCGATGAGCGCAACATCGCTTATTGTATGGTGCGGGGCACGAAAAGGTCTCGTGGCTATCAGTGAGCGCTCGTGAGCTGTTTTTCCTGCAACAGAATGGATCTTTGTGGTGGTCAGCGCCTCTTCCAAGGTGAGTAGGGGTAGAATCGTTGGAATCCTGCGTGCAAGCATTGTCTTGCCGGAGCCCGGAGGTCCTATCATAAGAATATTATGGCTTCCGGCAGCAGCAACTTCAAGTGCTCGCTTTACATTATATTGTCCTTTCACATCGAAGATATCAATAGTCTCTCTGCGCTCATTTTCAAAAATTGTAGAAATATCAATACTCAATGGTTCTATGGCTTCGCGCCCTTCTACAAAGGCAATGCATTCTGCAAGGGTTTTAACGGGATATATTGAAATTCCTTCCACTACAGCGGCTTCTTTGGCATTCTCTTCAGGAACGATCAGCCCTTCCAGCCCTTTATCTTTTGCAGCGATGGTGACGGGTAGAATGCCCGTTACCGGATGGACTTCGCCATTTAGTGAAAGCTCTCCAACCATGCCGACAGTTTCAAGAATGATCGGATAAATTTGTTTAAGCGAAGAGAGCATGCCTATAGCAATAGGAAGATCAAATCCCACACCTTCCTTTTTCACATCTGCGGGTGCAAGATTCACAGTATATGCACGTGGCGGCTTTTTGTACCCATTATTTTTTATTGCAGCAGTGACCCTGTCTTTACTTTCTTTGACCGAATTCGTCGGCAGGCCGACCATTGTGAAATAGGGCATCGAGGTGTGTTTTGTATCAACTTCCACGTCAATAGGGATGGCATCGATTCCTAAAATTGAAAAAGAAATTATCTTTGTGAACATAGGACAAATAGGAAAATAAAAGCTGGAGTGGTCAAGATATAAAATAAGCAATTTGATATGGGTAAAAAATGGCACGCCAGAGAGGATTCGAACCTCTGACCCACAGCTTAGAAGGCTGTTGCTCTATCCTGCTGAGCTACTGGCGCGCATTGAATAAAAAACTGCCTTAACGGCAGCAAAAAAATGGTAGCGATGCAGGGACTTGAACCCCGGACACTCGGATTATGATTCCGATGCTCTAACCAGCTGAGCTACATCGCCGCGAATTCAAAAAAATGGTAGCGGGGGCAGGATTTGAACCTACGACCTTCAGGTTATGAGCCTGACGAGCTACCAAACTGCTCCACCCCGCGTCAAAAGAATACAACATTTTTACTCTCTAAATATGCTGTCAAGAAAATGGCACACCTCTTTATTAGGAATACATATAGCCCCAGAAGCTCAAAAATACAAGTCTGGATGTTAACTTTCTGGTTTGATTATAATATTAACAGAACAAATTCTCTAAACTCTTTGCTGCGTTAAAAAATAACCTGTTTCAAATGCTTTCCGGCAAGAGCGGGTTTTACGTACTTTTGTATGTTGCCTATTTCCTTTTCTTTGTTGCGGTAATTTTTCACGCTTTTGAAATCCCGATAACGGGCAACTTGTTTGCTTTGGCTGTTATGAGCTTGCTCTTTTTGTTCTCTGCACTGTTCTACACGCTCTTTGTTGCATCCTTCTTCCATAGCCAGAAACGATACATGGAAATTATGGCGTTTACATCTTATCCCCTGTTTTTAATATGCGGGTATTCCTGGCCCATTTCTGCGATGCCCCTGGCATTAAGTGGCTTTCATACACTATTCCCACGACACCATTTTTTAATGGATTCTTAAAGCTGAGCGTTATGGGTGGAGGGTTGCAGTCCATAAAAGGATATGCTTTCCATTTGATAATATTGGTGCTGGTTTCTTTTGTTGCGATTGTGTGGAGATGGAAGTATTTAGGTAAAGCATCCTCTCGTTAATGCATTCATAAATCCAACCTATGAACGAGGAGGAAATATATTTACTTACCCCACTGGTATTCATAAGCGCCAATATCCACCGCAGGTCCGGATATTCTCGGATTTCCTAAAATGTCTGTGTCGGATAAGTCGGGCGCATTGTTGCATCCTGCATTTATACATGGGGAGTTCGGTTGCAACTGGCAATTATTATTTTCCTCGTCCACAAACATTGGATCGAGAGTACTTCCCAGTATATTATGACCACCGTCTATGCATCCAGCCGGCAGTGTGTCGGATTGGATGAAAGAATAAGTAATTGTTGGGTGGGTATTGGGGTCAAAAATATACAAGTTCAACTCATAACCTTTTACAATGGTGTTATATATAATGGGGCTAGCCCCTTCAGCGCATCCTATTCCATATGATACTTCCTTATTATCTTCCAAAAGTACAATTGTATTGTTGGAAATGATAGGATTTGATTCTTCGTCACAACCAATCCCCGCTTGGTGGTTTAGGAAAAAGTTATTGTTAATATTTATACTCGTTCTATAGTAATAAATTGCCACATAACCCTGATTCATAAAATTGCTTTTTATTTCTCCATTCTGGCTCTCTATAATATATATTCCAATAGCGTTTAAGCCGAAGGTATTTTCCTCTATCAGGATATCGTTCATTTCTGTGCAATAGAGGGTATAGTAGTATCCTTCAAAACTATTGTGTCTTATACGTACATCAGATTTTTCTGACCAGATAGCACTATAGGGTGTATAGAAACCGGCAAGATGATTTAAGCAAGTATTATCCACTATCTCGGCTGTCGTATTTCCTACACAAAAAACATCAACTCCATTATCTACAAAACGGCTGTTTTTAATCGACACCCCTTCGCTCCTATAACAAAAAATACCGCTCCCGTTATTATAAAAATAACAATCTTTAACCGTTCCGGTCGACTTGTAAAAAAAAACTGCTCCGCAGTCACAATGTCCATATCCCACATGGTTACAACATCTATAAAAATCTTCAAGCGTTCCTGAATGAAGCATTTTACAATACTGAAATATATTTTTATCGGTGGAGGTACTGTCAATGCAGATTATAGTCCACTCATACTCATCGCCACCTCTTGTAAAAACTATGGAATCGTTTTTTGTTCCTCGTGCTATGATCGTACCCTTTACGTGCAACATGCCTCTTTCAAGGTCATTATAATTATTTCCATATCTAGCTGCTTTGAACCGCACCTCAACGCCGGGTTGGATCATAAGGGTTTTTCCCTCGGGTACGACATAACATCCTTCGATATAGATCGGGGACTGATGCTTTGTCCATACTATCGTATTCTCATCATCGTTTCCCGAAGACGAGAAAAAGTCCGAACATCCCAACAAAAATGAACACGCCACAATGATCAGTAACCATACAATTATCTTTTTCATCAAACTTTCTTTATATATTTTTCGATATATGCATTTTAGCTTTTACAGATTTATCCGATAGCCGACACGAAGCATGAACCGTATATTTTCCAAGCCAATACCCTCACCCCAAATGAAGTCAAACATCCTAAATTGCATGATCATTTCTGTATATAATTTTTCTTTATAGTCAAGGCCCCATCCACCACCAAGATAAATAATTGTCATATTCGCTGTAGATTTCCCGTTATCTTTTCCCCAGGATCCTCCTGTGCCTAATTCGTTAATAAAATAAGGGCGGAAATCATCATTAATAGCCAAGGGAGAATACTTAAAAATAGCATATATACATAGTTGAAAAACATTGTTTAAAACCTTTGTTTCTTCAGCCTTATATCTATCAATATAATGCAAATTAAATCCAACTCCCAAATGATATCTATCGCGAAATGATCTTATCGTTTCAAGAGTTAATTCTGGAATCAGTATTTGTTTTTCCGGGTATTGATTTTCTTCGTCCTCGGAAATGAGCAACAAACCTCCTCCTATAAATATGAGTGAATAATTCTCCGGTTCATATATCTTTGCCCGAATATCCAGCGTGATCGGTTTTCCTGTTTTAAGGTGTTTAAATCGAAATGTCCTTTCATCAAATGATCGCCCGGATCCCATAATCCAATCTACGCCAAATCCAATACCTCCGAGAATCGGGTTTAAAAACACCAGCAAACCATTGTTGAGGATTGCCGAATTCAGATGTGTTTTGAGCTGGTAGTCATGCTCCTGTCCATCTGGCATATAGAACATTGCTGAATTCTTTTTTAACTTCCATAGCTTGATAGATGTCGGTGTATAGCCAATATCTTTTCCATTTACATACACGTTCACGCTATCTGTATTGCTTGTAAATTCCACTTCCTGAACTGGTCCCTTAGTGATCATTGCACAACCAGCAATTAATAACATTACTAAGAAATATATCAAAGTTCTCATTTTTCTCCTATGACCATCGTGGTTGTCTTTTCATATATCTTTCCGCTCTGTTTTCCTCCACCTTCAAGATGCACGATATAAATTCCAATGGGAACAACGTTTCCGTTTTCATTCTTGCAGTCCCAGATTACCGTGCCCTGCGACCCTACCCATTGCTGGTCTGTGAGCCAGCGCAACATTCTTCCTTTCATGTCAAAAATGCGGATGTTTATCTTTGAGATCGGCTCAGGCAGGTTGTATTCGATGAGCACAGATTTTTTCTCTCTGTATGAAAGCGGGTTGGGTGTGACGGTCAGCTCAACCTCAGGAATAATGTGCTCGACATAAATACTGTTCTGCTTGCCGGGTGTCGCTCCCAAACTGCTCACAGAGCTATCCCAATTATCGGAATTCTCTGTAGCAAGATGCGGATTGATGCGCTCGAGAGAATTGTCCTCGATCTCTTTCCACTCGCTGAAGTAATTAATACTGTCGATCAGGCAGCCGTTTTCGTCCCGGAGCACAAGTATATCCTCGTCATTATTCAGAGAGGGAAGTTCCCATGCAAAAACAAAATGAGTAAGGGTGTCGAGATATGCAAAGTGTGTTTTTAGCGCCAGTGAATCAGTTGCTTCCGGAAGTATCACAATATAGTCGCTTTGTGCTATCATGCTTTTTGCTGGCTGTAAAATGAGCGTGTCACTCTTATCCGCAAGTGTCCATCCTGAAATATCGAGTGCATGATCGAAAATATTGAAAAGCTCGATCCATTCGGGCTGTTCATCGGATGGTGATGCCTGTATCTCATTTATACAGATAGGATGCGAGCTGGCTGTATTATGAGTCGTCAGTATTTGATTGTTTAAGAGATCCATGTCCTGCATGTCCTTCACATAAAAACCATATCTGTAATAACCCATTTCCGGAATGAAGGAATAGGAAAAACTTGCAGAATCTCCTGTTGAAATGTCGAAATAACCGGTTACCAGCCCTTCACCCTCATCATACTGAGCATTCCAATTTATGTCATCAAAGAAAATATATTCTGCGTCTTCGATGGGATTGAATCCGATGTTTTTGCAGACTGCGTGCAGTTCGAGGGTTTCACCCTCACTAACTTTTGAGAGAGATACAACAGCAATATCATATTCTTTTGGGGTGATGCTGTTCACTTTGCCTGGCGTAGCGCCAAGACTATCCACAGAAACACCCCAATTGTTTGGAATATTTTCATAAGGGTCGATTCGCTCCAGCGAATAGTTGTGGGGGCAGGAAAAGTCCTCGGGGTTATAGCTCATTGAATCCAGTTTCGTGTAATATTTATCAGAGATATGGACTTCATCCGGCGTTGTATTATTCAAAGAAGCCCAATCGTTTGTTTGGATAAGTATAATATCATATTCGTAATAATCTTTAACGGCAGTTGTATCATCCGTTATTACAATATAAGAAAAGGGCGTAATGCTTTTCTGTGTGATAACCGTATTCCATCCAGAAGTTGCATCTCTGATATGCCAGTTCAGAACGGAAAACGTGTTTTCTGAATTATTGAACAGTTCTATCCACTCAACGTTCGGGGTGCCGGGCATATACATTATCTCGTTGATGATGATCGGTGATTCTCCCACAAGAAATGAAGACTCATATGAATTATTTAAGAGCGTCGTATCAGTAAAAAGGATCAGTTCTACATAATATTCACACAGTCCGTTTTCAAATATTCCAAGCTCAATATTGAGTTCGTGCGTTCCGTGACTGGGAATCTCTACTTCAATATTCTCTTCTGAAACGAGTTCTCCTGATACAAATATTTTATAGGAACAGCTATCTGCAGGGATTGAAATGTCTGAATTATTATATGCAGAAAATTGGAGAACGATTATGTCCGTGCTGTCCGGATGAGGCGGTTGGATAGTTACATTCTGCAAAACAACATCTTGCGGCATCACATTTGGTGCGCCGGGTGTTGGGTATTCGCATTCAAAGAAATCCTCCTCGCAATTATCGGTATCATGACCATTCGGATATCGGATAAGGGAATGTCCTGAAGATGCATCGACCGCAAAGAAAATTCCCGGGTTGTGTGCATCGCTCGGCAAATTATTAGAATTGGGTGAGTCATACAGAATAGTATCGATAGTATCTCCTGCTGTAGAAATTATACGCACACCGTCTGTTGCAGTTCCTCCGTTTTGAAAAGCCAGTACTCCGATAAGGTCTGCATTTGGGACCTGGGATTCTCCAACCAATAGATATTCTGCGGGATAAATACTATACTCGGGAAATGTAAAGCATTCTTCGAAGTTGGTGCCGGCTTTCTGTATTTTCCATCCCTCTAGCTGAACCGGTTCTGTGCCAGTGTTGTAGAGTTCAATCCATTCATTCCCTATATCTCCACCCGATGGATCATAGAGAATTTCGTTGATCTTAATTTCCTGTGCCTCCAAAGGCAGGATAAATATGCACAGTGCTATCACACTTGCAATTGAAACAAGAATGTGTTTTCTCATGGTGCCCTCCTGTGGGTTTATTTTTTATCTATCGTTTCAAAAGTACTGCTTACAATTTCCAGCGCTATTAATGCGCGCAACTTTTCGCCTTCCGGAAAATACACTGCGTTATCTATCATATATGCCATTTTCTGCTGCTCATTATAGAAGCCCCAACATGCAAAAGTGCCTCCTGTGAAGTTTGTCATATTCTGCCATCTGCCGGATAATTTATATGCGTTATAGCCAAGAAATTCTGCATTCTCCTGACGTACATCTTCTACTAAAAGCGTGTCGCCGTTATAATATTTTTCTCCGATCTCAAGCCGTTTTTGAAAGAGCCATTCTTTTGAGACATTATTCTCTTCCATGGGCTCCCAATACACGCTAAGGAAACGATCGGGATATTTTTTCACACGGCAGAGATATGATACGAAATTGTGGGTGTCGTCTCTTCGGAAGACTCTGTATTGAGAGGGCAGCTCCATATACCAAGGATAATGTTTTTTCTCGTATGCGATCTCCTCTTCATTTAATCCGGGTTTATAAACAACCTCCTCGATCCGCTCAAACTCACCCCCTTTATAAATATCAAAAATGAGGTTCAGATTTTCAAAAGTGTAGAGAAGCAATTGTTCGAGGTCTTTTCCCAAGATAAAGATAACACGTTGGTCCCGCGCCCATAAATCTTTTGCTGCTACCATAGTTGCAGGAAGTGAGTCTCCGATCGTCGCTGCCTGTTCCGGGATGATATCTTTCACATATTCGGAAACTGGTTGCTTCGAGCTTACATCACATAAAAATAGGAGGTTTGCAAATTTATAATAGGTGTGGATGTTTGAAATATCGTGTCTCTCCACCGTAAAAAGCACTTCATTCTTTGTTGTGAAAAACTGCCTTTCGATGGATTTCTTTATCTCAAGCTGCCCGTAATCCCACGCCTTGTTATCTGCATACGTGAAGATGCGGTGAGATTGTCCCCACGAAATCGGCTTCTTGTGGTCTGTGCTGCTCTTTCGCGCAGATGGTCCATTATCACAACCTGCGACGAACAATACTGCGCACGCTGCGAATAAAAGAATACACTTACGTCCCATGCCGCTCCTTCCGAACTTGATATATATAGATAATCGCTGACATCCAGGCTAATGCCGCAATCAAAAAATACATAATGATAAGAATGGTGTCAATGATTGCGACCCCCGGCAGGATCGCTCTATACGCAAGGGTTGCAATGATGGTAACCATTTGCGTAGTGGTTTTAATTTTGCCGTATCTGTTCGCAGCGAGGAAGATGCCCCTCTTCTTCAACAACTCACGATAAATCGTCATACATACTTCCCGCAATAAAATAATTGCAGTAAGCCACCAGAAAAGAATTCCCCAGTATGAAAAAATTACAAGCGCCGAAGCAACCAGCAGTTTATCTGCAAGCGGATCGACAATTTTCCCGAAATTTGATACATATCCGAATTTCCGCGCTATCACGCCGTCAAAAGTATCTGTCAGCGCTGCAACAACAAATACGACAAGTGTGAGAAAAAAGTAGTCGTTGAGTGCAAAATATATAAAGACCGGTATCAGGATAATCCTGAAAACCGTGAGTGCATTTGGGATCTGTTGTTTATATTTTTCCACTTTTTTTAAAAACCACCCTTGTTTTTTCTTTATCCTTGAACATGAGGTTTATGAGTGAAATCAACATATAAAGTCCAAGCAGCACACACACAGAACGCCAGCCGTCATTGAACTGCAGAATATTGATGTTGAGCAGGAGCAGTATGTCATCTCCGAAAAGTAGAATGAGCACTTCGAATATACATCCAACCACCCCTATTGTGATCAGAAATTCCAGAATAAGATGGGGCACTTTGAAAATCGGTCTGATATTCATGCTTTTCCAGAGTTTCCACTTTTCTTTCTGCCTGCTTCGCATGAGGCGTCTGACGAGGAATAGTACAAAGCTGAAAAGTATCAAAACGAGTATTTGCGGCGCCCATTTGAACCTCGTGAAAAGTGAATTGATCGTCCCTAGCCGCGCGACTTCCACGGTGTTATAATCAATCTGCTGTATCCTCTCGTCTGCCGAGAGCGAATCTATCATCGCGGTGAATTTTTTCAGCGAAAATTCCGGTGGGCTAAGATTTGCTTGTACAAAATCCGGGATTTTCTCCAGGTTGACCCACTGGGGAAGGGTTGTCAAACCATAGGTTCTCTGCAGTTCATTGATGGTTTCCATGCTTGTAATAAGCTTGTGATTCTCAATGGTCGGATAAGACAAAATGCTCATCATCACATCCTCTGTCTGTGCTTGAGGATTGATATACACAATTATTGAGGTTTTCACC
>Ga0222641_1000277_pt1 | contig 10476 bp, 8 predicted proteins | sample AntAcemetagen227_FD_179877 | JGI IMG/M metagenome (GOLD analysis project Ga0222641, IMG submission 179877) | Saline water microbial communities from Ace Lake, Antarctica - #227 | ecosystem: Environmental > Aquatic > Non-marine Saline and Alkaline > Saline | place: Antarctica: Ace Lake | collected...
GGGATTCACTGGTGCTGGATATCATCGAGGAAACGGGCGGTATGATCGTTATCGAGGAATTTGCCGAAGGGATCAGGCCTTACTGGGAAGACGTGAAATCAGAGGGAGACCCGATGGAAGCACTGGCGGATTGCTACTTTATGGATAGAATCTGTCCGGCCTGGTTCAGGCCGGGTACGGAACGACTAGATTTTCTAATTAAACTGGTCAATGATTTTAATGTCGATGGCGTTATCTGGTATCAACTCATGTTTCGCGAATCATACAAAACAGAATCCTACTACTTCCCGGACCGGTTGAAGCGTGAGACCGGCCTGCGAATGCTTCTTCTGGAGTCTGATTACAATCCTTCGGAAGCGGGACCTATGAGTACGTGCGCTGAGACATTCATTCAGACAATAGGGGAGCGTTAAATGACGGTATATTATGATGAACTCTTTGGTCTTTGCGGTTTTCAAGATAAAGAGATTGAGAAAGAAAAGGTTAGAATCGAAAAAGTGTTTGAAAAAATCGATATCGGCCCTGATGATATGGACCGAACCGTGAAAAGGGTGAATGAACAGTTCGATATTCAATTGCTGGGTGTAAGAAAACTACTCCGGGCGTGGCTGCTGGAACTGCTGGACCTTTCGCTTGCGAAAGAGGAGAAGAAAAAAGTGGTGTATTATGGATATCCCAGTATTCAAGGTCCCGGTATGGCCATAAAAGCCGCTGGAGGCGAAGGTCTCTACGTTGGATGTCCGGATGCCATACTCTGCCACACAGTCGGGATGATCTTCGACAAATTAACCCCTATGCTGGAGGCGGGTGAGAACGGGGGGCTTCCGCCCGGACACGGTCTCTGCTCTCTTCAGCAAATCAGGAGCGGGGCACTTGCTCTGGGCATTATTCCGGTCCCAGACTTGGTGACCGGTTCAAGCTATTACTGTGATATGGGTTCCAAGGCAGACGAACTTCTGCATGAGATATACGGTCACCCGTCCATCTACATAGACGGGTCAATGGATTCAAAATGGGGAGAGTTCCCGTCTTGTGATCCGGAACGGATTAAATTCTTAGGTCAGCAGATTAATAAGCTCTTTGACAAGGTAAAGGAACATATTGGCGTGGAGGTCAACGGGAGTTCTCTGAAAAAGGCTATACAAATAAGCCGGGAGCTTTTCAGTGAACTGGGCCAGCTTACATATCTGATGATGGCTGATCCCATGCCCATTTCCGGAGTGGCATCCGGCATGGCCATCAATCTTGCCGCCGCTTCGACCGGCAGATCCATGACCGAAGGACCTGACGCTGTTAAAACTCTGTGCGGGGAAGTCCGTGAAAGAGTTAACAAAGGTCTTGGAATTGTTGAAAAGGGGGCTCCAAGGGTACTAAATTTCGCCCAGCATTTTTCCGATCCTGGTATTACCCACATGATGGAAGATGCCGGACTCGCAGTTGCAGCATCATTCGTAACGGTTCCTCCCGGAAAACGGGACCCATCGCTGACTCTTAACAATATCAGCGAAGAACTGGCAGAGGCCGGTTTGAGGGCCGGGGTCTATCACAGCACATACGGATTTGCCAAACGGTTTGTCGATGCGGTCAGAGAATTGAAAATTGACGGTGTCCTATGGGGATACCAGTATAACTGTCGCCCGATTGCCCTCGGCTCACACCTTTTCAAACAGTTTATAGAGGAAGAAACCGGGGTGCCTGTGCTTTCGCTTGAAATAGATCTTTACGAGAGCCGGAGCTACGGAGTAGAAACACTGAGGACCAAAGTAGAAACATTTGCTGAAATATTGAAGGCTAAAAAAGCAACCGAAACTCAAGGAAATTAAAAAAATAGGGGCTCTTATTTGAGGGGATAGACAATGAAGGTAAGTAACGTGGCGCAGATGAGGGAATTGGACCGGACGGCCATAGAGCGGTTCGGCATAAAGGACGAACTGCTGATGGAGAACGCAGGCCTTGCCACGTATGGTGTCATCCGAGACGAGATAGGCATAAAAGATCAGAGATTCGTTGTCTTCTGCGGCGTCGGGAACAACGGCGGTGACGGCTTCGTTATCGCCCGGAAGATACATTCAAACGGTGGACAGGTCGGAGTGTATATCGTCGGTAATCGAAAACGGTTTACGGGCTCCGCGGCGATGAACCTCACCATGATTGAACGGCTTCCCTCAGGGTCGAAGAGCTCAAGGATGCCGCCTCAGCGGAGGCAGCTGTTTCCGGATGTGACGCGATCATAGATGCGATCTTCGGGACGGGCCTGCCCCTTGAGGATGCGGTCAGGAAAGGCGTATTCATACATGGTCTTGCTGGTGATCTTGCCGCCGAGGATGAGGGCGAAGACGGCATAACGGCCTCGGATATCCTGGAATATCTCCCCCTCGCGGTGAAGATGGACCGTGAGGGATTGGATGAGGATCTTCGCAAAAAAGTATGCGGGAATGGTTGTATTATAATGTATAACTACCCGTGTAGCCAGCCTGCCGCTGTTTAGAATGAAGACTGTTAATCTAAATGCCTTCAGCCTACTCCCCCTGAGTAGTTGCTATGATTTTTTGGCTATCCGGGAAGCTTGATGTTGAGGGTATACTGGAGTACGACATACACTAGTGTCATGTCACGCATGTAATGTTGGATAAAGCCTTCTCAGCTTTATCCGTGCATCCTTGGTCGTGAATTGCCAGTTGATCGTCGCGTTTCGCGTGTTTCTGTGATTCTGCCATGCATCGACTTCTGTAGCAACCGTTGCGATATCTGGAATCCGTCTGTTGAGGCACTGTCTGATCAACACGTTCAATTCAATTTCCGCCATGTTCAGCCAGCTGCCGTGTTTGGGCGTGTAAACAAAATCAAAACGGTCCCACAATTTCTTCGCCTTGTCTGGAGGAAACGCCTCGTATAAGGATCCCGGCTTGTGCGTGTTGAGATTATCCATCACCAATGTAATCTTCTCCGCATCGCTATAGCACTGCGCGATCTCGGCAATAAACAGCGCCCAGTCCTGTTTGGTTTTTCTTTCCGTAACCTTAACCATCCGTTTCCCCGCCAAGGGCTCGTTGGACATAAAAACGTTGCAAACCCCATGACGCTTGTATTCATAGTCGTAGCGAGCTGGCCGTCCCGGCGCGCCGGGAATAGGCGTCTTCACTTCGTCAATCAGCTGGCGAGGCGACTTGTCCATACAAATCACAGGAAACCTCTGATCATAGGGCCTCTTATATACGTCCAGAACCTTTTCCATTCGGGCTACAAACTCTGAGTTTTCATCCGGCGGGATGACCCATCCAACCTTTTTCCAAGGCTTGAGTTCGTTTTTTTTAGAACACGGCGAACCGTTTCATACGAGATACTATCAGTATACTGTAGTTCCACGACCTTATCGGCCAACAGCCGTAGCGACCATCTTATATGCCCTGATGGCGGTTCACTACAGCTGAGTGCAATCAGGTGCGCCTCAAATTCACCGTCTGCTTTCTTCTCATATATCCGTTGACCTTTGTGCCCATTCAATGCGACATGGAGCCCTTCATCCACAAAACGCTGTTTTACCCTGTGTAGCTTCATGGCGCTGATTTTTAGCACGTCTGCTACATCCACTTCTCTCAGTGTTCGTGGCGTAGGCGCATTCTCGTCGCAGTTCAGAAGAATCAGTGCGTTGAGCATTTTCTGTGCGTTGTGCTTACCTTTAGACACAATAGCCTCAAGCTCCTCACGTTCCTCCTGCGTCAGCGCAAGTCGATACTTTACCTTTGGCATGATGAACCTCCTTCTTTTGGAGATCATTATGCCATATGTTATCTAACATATCAAGTGTGACATGACACTAGATCTAATGCTGTTTCTTTATCAAACAATTTTTTTCGCTCTAAAGGGTCACGATCAACGACTCGTTTGCCTAGGCTGGTGTAAGCGGGAAGGCCCCTTTTGAGAAAATCAAAAATCTCGAAAGCTTCAGCCTTCCAAAGGCCTATTAACTCACACCCCGAAAGCCATCTTTTAGTATTAGTCATTTTGCCCGCCTCCTGTCGCGGCCTAGTAGTTAATCCGGGGAAAGCGGCCCAGGAACAACCGCCTTATCGGAGAGCTCGCCCTATCCCCGGAAAGATCATCATTTATGATCAGTAAAATCGACCACCTTTTCCTCTTTCGGCTTTGCCGCCTCCTCTATGATTGCCCCTGCAACCTCTGAGGCCTTCCGTAGGGTTTCATCTCGCAGGTGGGCATATCTTTGTGTCATACGCGGGTCTTTGTGGGTAAGAAGCTTCTGCAGGACGTACATATCAACTTGCCCGGAAGAGGCCAGCATTGAAGCATAGACGTGCCTGAGTCCATGGAGGGGTCTAAAGTCTTTAGGCAAATCGGCACGATCCTTTATCCGGTTTACGGGTCCGTGAATCGTTGTCCTCTGATGTCCCCCTTGCCCCGGAAACACAAATTCACTTTGTTCCTTCGGATATTCCTGTAGCAATGCCTTTGCCGCATCATTCATGGGGATCTTTTGCTCTGTCCCTCCTTTGGGATCGTGAATAGTAATAAAGCCACGTTCAAAATTAATGTCGCGCCATTTGAGTTTGAACATTTCCCCCCTCCTCATGCCGGTGAACAGGGCAAGCTTCATTATCCCTTGGGCATGTATGTTTATATCAACTGCGATTGCCTTGAGAAGCTTTTTTAGTTGCTCGGGATTCAAGTCTTCCGTTTTCAGATTGTTCACTGTAGGGTTTTTTATACGAAAAGGTAGAGGCTTGCACAGGTTTCGTTTCGCGCCGTAATTAACTATTCTCGCAAGAAGCGTAAGAACATGTTTTACCGATTGAGGAGATAGGATTTTTAAGAGTTTCAACCTCAAACGATCTACATCTAACAAGATCAACTCCTGTGGTTCTTTGTCTCCGAATCGATCTTTCAAATACTTTTCATAGCGGCCCTTGTCACTTATACGGGTTTTGTGGTTTGTCAGTGTTTCTTTGTATAGGTTCCAGAGTCGATCAATTGTCCATTTGTTTGTTTGTGCCTTCTTCTCTGCTTCTATGGCCTGCCTTTCCCCCTCGTTTGATAGTTCCCCTTCAATGCGTCTTGTTCGTAAATTTGCCGCCCTTGAAGGCGTCATATCGTTTTGGAATTGCCGTCCGGCCTTTTCTTCAATGGGCTTACCGTTTTTTCTATATCGGATATAATAGATTCTTTCAGGTTTGCCCGTTCCAATTGCGATACCCTTAATGTAATACACGCCCGGATAATTGGTCTTGAATCTTTTTTGAGTTGGCATTTTTTCACCCCCATAAACGGTTTAAAGCTTAAAAGCATAAGCCGATAATCTCTATACCCCACATTATACCCCACACCTTTTATGTAAATCAAGGTAAAAATAAGTAAAGTGAGAAAAGAGTGGTTTCGTAATATGCCCTATTATTGGGGCGTTTTAGGAATTGTAAGTAAAGGACGGTAAAAGATAAGCCACGGCTTTTCACGCCGGTAGCCGGGGTTCGACTCCCCGTGGGGACACCAGCAATAAGCAAAAGGGGTTGCGGGAGAATCGCAACCCCTTTTGCTTTGCCTGATTTTCAATTTCCAACCTTCAGCCCTGAAATAGCAGATATGTTGATCCTCACTTCCTTATCGAACTTTGCGAGGTCATTTATTATTCGGGCCAGTTTTTCATCCCAGAATGCTACAAGTTCATTTTTAAAAGAATCGAGCAGCCTGACTGTCCTTTTTTCCAAGAGCTTTTTGTAGCGTACATAAAAGCGGTAGCCAAGGAAGATATTAATAAGAGCATAGCTCCCCAGGGCTGCAAGGCCCGCAAGACTGAAGAGAGTGTAAATTGCCGTTACTAATGAGTTAAATATACTGGCCGACCCGGGATGTTCAAAGAACTTCTGCCATGCGCCTTCTCCTGCCAGCGCAAAAAACAAAAGAAAAAACAGAAACAGGAAGGCCGCATATTGGAACCCGCGAAAAACCAAACGGGATGACATCCTGACGGATGTCAGGCATCTTTGAAATATATTTTTCAGTCTTTCATCCATATTTTCTCTGTCATCTTTTTCACCCAATCTCTCTTCCAGTCGATTCACGAGAGAGGAGGGGATACCCCTGCGCAGGAGCTGACCTGCTATTTTGTTTTTCAGGTGTTCCGATTGACGTTGGAATACAGCAGCAATTTCTCCTGTTGGGAGCTCAAGAACAGGCCCTTCAATCTTTCCACGATTCGCTGCGAGGTTGTGACATTCCTGAACAGCACGGGCAGGTCCCACGAGGAGTGAGGTATCGGCCATTTTTGAAGCGAGCACCGGTCTCAGCGTCCTTTCCGTCAGCAGGGCTATGGATGCCTGAACAGCTTCTGTCCATTCCAACCGTTCACCCTGTAGCTGACCGATAGAGTTCTCTACGGTCTCGTGCAGGACTTCAAGGCTGGTCAGCTCCTTCTCGAATGGTGAGAGAAGTTTGTTCAACTCACTGTCAAAGTTGGCAGTCTTTATGCTTTGAACTTCTTTTATGTCTCTTTGCTGAAAGACCTGCTGGCGAAAAGCCGGAAACTGGTTCCAATGGGCAGGGTTTATAGAATCCAGGGATTCGCCGGCTGATATTGTATAGAACGGAAGGCCGGAAAACCCACTTTTTCCTAAATTTTCCTGCAACCGATCGGTAACCTTCTGGAGTTCCCTATAGCCTGCATCAATGGATTTTCCTTCGAATAACAGATCTGCTTTATTAAGGACGAAAAAGAAATTCTGTCTCGCCTTGGGGACAAGGCGCAAAAACTTATAGAATCGGCCATCTCCGTACTTTTCCGGCGATGTAACCCAAACGAGAACATCGAGGTATTCCAGGAAATGGAGGACATGCTCACGATGTTCGCCCATGAGGCTGTCAAAATCCGGAAGATCACAGAGTAGTATCTGCTGTATTGATTTCGCTTCGTGCGTAAACTCATGCCATGGAACATCGGACATGGTGAGAGATGGTGGAAATGGCGATTCAGCATGCCTGTAAATCAGAACTGAGTCCGTATGAGGCCGACGGTGACTGGTGGACGAGACAGCAGAACCCGCCAGGGCATTCATCAGAGTTGATTTCCCCACACCCGTTCCACCCAAAAGACCTACTATTAAAGAACTCTGAGCGAAGGAATCGAGCTTCTCAAGGAGATTTTGAGAATCTGTGAGCATGGCATCCTTTTCTTCCCTCGAAAGCGTAAGCAGGGTACCGTTTTTCAATATGTTACGGACCTGAATCAGATCATCTCGCAGTTTCTGGGTGGTATCTTTCATTTTAATCTCTCCATCTGTTTACGCAGGGATCGAAGTACCTCGAGGGTTTCTTCCGATGTCAAAAGAGGGACAAGACACGACTCATAGAGACTCCTTTGCTCCAGCAGTATGGAAAGGAGACCGTCCTGATAACGACAGTCCAATTCGTGTGCTATCTTCTGGAGTTCATGGTATGCGAAAAGTCTTGCCGACCCCTTTGTTATAAACGGTGTGAGGGCGGTATCGAGGGCCGCTTCGAGAAGGCCGATACCACCCCCTAAAACAACTTCAAAGGATAAAATCAAGATCCCCCAGAGTATGGACATAGAGTAGATACCCAGTTCTTTACTTTTCGGAATGCCCCGGGCTAATTCCTGAAAGGTTTCTTCAAGCCATAAAGCCAGCTTTTCCTGTTCATCCCCTGTTTTTTTTCTGATTTCTTCACCGGTAAGAGCGATGCCCGGCTGCCTTAGTTTATGAAAAAGCGGGGAGGTCTCATCTGCGGGAAAAAGCCTTTCCAGAGCAAGGCGGTTAAATCGCTCCACCGTTGTCAGGACAGGCGAAATATCAACCCTTTTCCCGGCTTTCAAAAGTTCTTTTCTGTGGGATTCCGGGGATTCCTCTTTTCTGAAGCCCAGAAACCGAAGAGGCATGAGAAATAATCCTGAGATATAACGCCTCGGTCCTGCAAGCAGATCGTACTTACTGAAGATTTTTCTGACCTCATTCTGTATATGGTTGCGGCTCTCTTTCGCATGGTGGGCCTCTGTCTGTGCGGATAGATACCGGCTGCTGTCTTTAAAAAGCGAATCGAGCTCAGCCATCCATTTTTGACCGGCCGTGTTTTCATCTTCCAGCAGATCTATGAGAAGATCAATGTTGTCTCTCAGAATCTGAGCACTTCCTGCCTCACCATTCCGGAGAAGCCGGGGGAATTTATCCTTGTCTGTCTCTTGAAAGAAAAGAGACGTAAAATTACTGAACTCATGCTGATTTGAGATTGACTCGATGGAAGGTGACTGCATATAGGGTACAAGACAGAGACGATCTTCAGGAATTTTCATGCCCCGGCTTTGAAAGAAAAGGAGGATTTCTTTCCGTGTGGTTGCCGGGTCGGCCTTATTGAAAAGAATAAAGTATGGCTTTCCTTCTTGGTGGATACGGTTAAAAAAACGGGAAGGTACTTCGTCGGCATACTTTTCCTGGCTGGCCACAAAAACAATTATATCGGATAACAGATAAAGATCTTCCGCCATCCGGCGATTCCGAATCTCAAGACTGTCCAGATCGGGAGTATCCGCCAGTACAAGATGGCTGATATCTTCCCGTGCGTGCTCTACAACTGTAAAACTTTCACCGGAAGAGCTACCATCGCGTTTTATTTCAAATTCTAAAAATGGAAAGTCTGCCTCCCAGGAAGCTTTTTTGTGGACATACACTATAGCGCCCGTTGTCTTGGGTCGTTCCACACCGGTTTCACTTATATTTGATCCGCAAAGCGCATTAAAGAGCGTGGATTTACCAGTTCCGGTTCCCCCCACAAAAACGGTCCAGAGCAACGACTTTTTCTGTTTATAATCAAAGACTGACAGTCGTCTTGGAAGGGCTTTCTTGAGATGGTCGATATCCTTGGCCGATTGTGTGAGGCCCGGATATTTTACCGCTTCCCACAAAAGATCGAGAGAGTGGAAATCAAAGTGAGAATCAGTCCCGGAACTCATATACCTCGATACCTCCTGAAGTTGTCAATCATCAATTTTAAGCAAGCCTGTTTCCTTTTTTTCTCTTTTTTTCCTCATACATGAGTTTATCGGCCCTCTTATGAACATTGGCAAGAATGTCTCCCTTTTTCCCTTCCGCGGTACCTATGGATAAGGTGAGCAGAAGATCGGGGTAATCTTCATTATGAAAAGGCAGAGAGCTCCTAACACGTTCAACAATACTCTCTGTCACCGAACTATCCTTACCGGGCAAGATCGCGGCAAATTCATCTCCTCCGATTCTTGCCACGATATCGTCTGCACGGAAGGCCTCTCGCATCACCTGAGCGGCCAGCTTCAACAGCTCGTCTCCCGCCCTATGGCCTTTTGTATCATTAACCATCTTCAATCCGTCCACATCCGCCATCACAATACTGATCGGAAATGCCCTGCCCTGTTCGAATCTTGCCATTTCGGCCTCGAAGAAGGCCCTGTTGTAAAGACCCGTCAGGTCATCGTGGGTACCCATATATCTGAGTTTTTCCTCTATCTCCTTTCGTTCGGTAATGTCCACAAGAGACACCACGCTTCTTTTTGTCTCCGGAATCATGGCGCTTGTAAGAAAGATATCCCTGATGCGTCTTTCCCTGCCAATCATCCTGAACTCGTAGTTCGCAGGTGCGGCATCCGGATTATCCCTCCTCATACGGTGGTATCCCGTCGTTTTCTCGAGATCATTCTCTACAACAAACTCCACCCATTTTTTCTTGCCTTCGATCTCATCCGCCGTATATCCCGCCATTTCTTCAAATTTACCGTTTACCATGGATATCGTCATATCGTCTTCGAGCATCAGCATTGCGGTACCGGTATTCTCAAAGATAGTCCTGTAGCGAACTCCCGAAGCGCGAATTTCCTCTTCCGCCCATTTTCTTTCCGTTACATCCCGCGCTATGCCACAAAATCCGCAAGGACTCCCGTCCGCGTTCCTGATCAGAGATACGGACAGCTCAAAGGCCCTTAGACTCCCATCCAGTTTGATTATTTCATAATCCTTTATCTTTCCAGGCTGTCCCGTTCTGTAGACTTTATTGAAGACCCTGTACATATCTTTTGCAGTCTCTGCAGATGTGTATTCCAGATTATTCATCCCCATCAACTCTTCATATGAATAACCGGATATTCTACACATCGAGTCATTAAAAAAGGTCGCGTTTCCTGAAAGATCGACTTCAAAGTAACCATCCTCAATATTCTCGAGCACAGCCCGATACGTTTCCTCGCTCTTCCGAAGCTCCTCCTCCATCTTCACACGTTCGGTAACATCACGGCCTATACCGAAGAAACCGACCGGCTTCCCCGCCGAATCGCGCATCAGGGATGCGGACAAAGCTACAACTTTCTTGCTTCCGTCTTTTACAATAATTTCATAATCCGATATGTGTGCCGGATTGCCCGTGCGGTAGATCCCGGAGAAGATTCCATACATGCGGTGCCCGGTTTCCGGAGTGGTATAATCCCGATTATTC
>Ga0222641_1000284_pt1 | contig 10294 bp, 9 predicted proteins | sample AntAcemetagen227_FD_179877 | JGI IMG/M metagenome (GOLD analysis project Ga0222641, IMG submission 179877) | Saline water microbial communities from Ace Lake, Antarctica - #227 | ecosystem: Environmental > Aquatic > Non-marine Saline and Alkaline > Saline | place: Antarctica: Ace Lake | collected...
AGCACCCTGTTTTATTAATGCTTTTGCTTGATTGCCGGAGTTGCTTAAATTATTATTCCTTAATAAATCAACAATCCAAATCTTTTGTTGTGACATATTTACTGTTGGTATTTCATCGGGAATTTCTTTCCGGGTAAAGACAGTGTTAAAATGATTCTCGGCTTTCTCAGCAGCTTCTTTATTATGATAAAGCTCAACGACCCGGCGAGCCAGGTTTTGTTTGATAAGCTTTGGATTTATCCCTTTTTCGAGTTCTTTTTTCATGGCTGCGATCTCTTCTGGTGATGAAAAGGCGGCATAAAGAAAATAATTTTCGATAAGCTCGTCAGGAATGGACATGATCTTGCCGTATTTATCTTCCGGTGAATCAAAAATTGCGATGTAGTTGCCAAGACTTTTGCTCATTTTTTCCACACCGTCCGTACCGATGAGAATGGGCATCAGCACTGCAACCTGTTCCGGCATATTGAAGTATCTTTGCATATCCCGTCCTGCAAGAATATTGAATTTCTGCTCGGTTGCACCAAGTTCGACATCAGCTTTGATGGCTACGGAATCATACGCCTGCAAAATAGGATACATCAGCTCATGTAAGCCAAAAGGAAGACTCTCTTCATAGCGTCTGCGGAATGTGTCGTGCGCCATGATCTGCGCCATTGTAAATTTTCCGAGTAATGAAATGAATTCAGAAAGCTGCATCGGACCAAACCACTCGCTTTGATAACGAACTTCAGTTTTATCTTTATCAAGCACATGGTAAAGCTGTTCCATATATTTCTCGGCATTTTGTTTTACCTCTTCGGCAGAAAGATGTGGTCTGGACTCGTTCTTACCGGTCGGATCACCAATCTGTGCAGTATAGTCACCGATAACGATCACGCCGACATGTCCAAGGTCCTGAAATCTTCGCATGATCCGGATGGGCACCATATGCCCGATATGAACATCTGAAGCAGTAGGATCGATGCCGTATTTTATCCTGAGTGGAATATTTTTCTTGTGAGAATAATTGAGTTTTTTAATGAGTTCATTTTCGGGAATGATCTCTTCAACTCCCTGCTTAATGATCTCCATTTGCTTTTGTATATCCAAAATTTCTCCCGATTTCATAATCTTATTCATAGGTTTATTCTTGACAACAGATATGCTCCTTTTAAGAGCTGAATCATAAATAATTGGTGCTGAAGAGGGGACTCGAACCCCTAAATCCATAATGGACACTAGGTCCTGAACCTAGCGCGTCTACCACTTCCGCCACTTCAGCACGAGTGAGAAAATTCAGATACTCATGATTGAGCGTCAAGAAAATCACGTTTCGAAAATAATGAAGAATAGATCGGTGACGAGAGATTACTTATGAACAGCAAAGAAATTGAAAAAATATTAGTAGATTCCGGTGCCTTCCTTGAAGGGCATTTCAAACTTACATCAGGTAAGCATAGTAAGTATTATGTCGAAAAAATAAAACTCATCCAGATACCTGAAGATGTAGTAAAGATCGGGAGAGCTTTTGCAAGGAAATGTAACCATCTTGATTTTGATGTCGTCGTAAGTCCCGCCCTTGGTGCAATCGTACTCGGTTATGAAGTTGCAAGGCAGATGGGTAAGAGATTTGTTTTCACTCAGAGAAAAGATGGAAAGATGTCGATCCGCAGCGGATTCGATCTGCAACCCCACGAGAAAGTTCTTATAATCGAAGATGTGACCACAACAGGCGGAAGCGTTTTCGAGGTGATAGATTGTATAAAAGAGAGAAATGTAGATATTGTCGGAGTGGGGCTCGTTGTTGATAGAAGCGGAGGTACGATTGATTTCAGAGTGCCCGTATTTCCCTTATTGACATTGAAGATCGAAGCTTACGAACCTTATGAATGCCCTTTGTGCAAAGAGAATATCCCCATCACAAAACCCGGTTCGGGCGGTAGAAAGTAGGAGAATACATGGAGAATATAGATGCTTTCAAACAGATAATATTGTCCTTTCAATTGCAGGGATTGATTGCTCTCGGGAAGATTGAACATCCATCCTTAAAAAAGTCTGAAATGAAACCGGAAGTAGCCCAATCTTCTATTGAAATGCTGGTAACTCTGAGAGAGAAAACAAAAGGGAATCTGGATAAAGATGAAGAAGCAATTCTCAATGAAGCGATCTCAAATTTGAAGATGCTGTATGTAGGGGAATTGAAAAAGAGCGAATCGAAAGAGGATGATAAATAGAGAATATTTAAGGAGTTTATAAAGTATGAAAATTGTTGAATGTGTTCCAAATTTTAGTGAAGGGCGCGACGAAGCGATAATCAAACAGATCACTGACCAGATCGAGGAAGTCGATGGTGTGGTGCTGCTCGATGTTGATCCCGGTAAAGATACGAATAGAACTGTTGTAACCTTAGTGGGAACTCCCGAAGGTGTCGAGGAAGCTGCGTTCAGAGCAATTAAAAAAGCATCTGAGATAATTGATATGCAGCAGCATTCCGGCGCTCATCCGCGAATGGGAGCAACCGATGTCTGTCCTTTTGTACCTGTAGCAGGTGTTACGACCGAAGACTGCATCGAAATATCTAAAAAGCTTGGAAAAAGAGTTGGAGACGAATTAAAAATTCCCGTGTTTCTTTATGAGCATTCTGCATCAACAAAAGAGAGACAGAACCTTGCAAATATACGGCAGGGAGAATTTGAAGGAATGGCTAAGAAACTTGAAGATCCTCACTGGAAACCCGATTTCGGTCCTGCTAAAATACACAAAAATGCTGGTGCTCTGGCAACCGGTGCTCGTGAATTCCTTATCGCATATAACATAGACCTGAACACCAGAGATACACAAAAAGCAAAGGAGCTTGCACTGACGATCCGTGAAAAGGGGCGCAGGATGCGTGATGAAAATTACCAGCCCGTCAAAGACGATGAGGGAAATCTCATCATGACCCCCGGCATTTTTAATCATGTGAAGGCGATCGGTTGGTATATCCCGGAATATGGACAGGCACAAATTTCAATAAATCTTACCAATTACAAAATTGCACCTCCCCATCTTGTGTTCGACAAAGTTCGCGAGATTGCATTTGAAAAAGGATTGGTCGTCACAGGCAGCGAGCTTGTGGGACTGATCCCTCTTGAAGCAATGCTAAACGCAGGAAGATATTTTCTGGAAAAACAGGGCTCATCTTATGCGGTGTCTGATAAAGAGCTGGTTCATACTGCTATTGTTTCTCTCGGATTGAATGACATTTCAGAATTCGATCCAAACGAAAAGATAATCGAGTATAAAATTGCAAAGCATAATTTATTGGTAAATTTCACCGTAAAAGATTTTGTTGATGAACTTGCATCTGATTCTCCTGCACCTGGTGGAGGAAGCGTTGCTGCGTTGTGCGGTAGTCTTGCCGCAGGTTTGACTGCAATGGTCGGCAATCTCACAACTGGAAAATATAAATTTAAAAACTCTGAAGAGAGAATCGCTTACAAAGAAAATGAAGCACGAATGTTCACAATGGCGTGGGAAGCACAGCAGATGAAGAAGCAGCTTATTGAAGCGATCGATAAAGATACCGAAGCATTCAATAATTATATGGCTGCAATGAAGCTTCCAAAGAAGACTGAAGAAGATAAGATAAGAAGATCAGAAGCAATTCAAAAAGCGATAAAGGATGCCACCCTGGTTCCGTTACACACGATGAAGTTGTGCTGGGAAGTCATTGTCCTGGCTGAGACTGCAGCAAAATATGGAAATCAAAATGCACTTTCCGATGCAGGCGTTTCTGCAATAACAGCTCTTACCGGCTTGAAAAGTGCGTATTTCAATGTGCTCATAAACCTGCCCGGCGTAAAAGATAAAAAGTTCCAAAATAAAACCCGCGAAGAAGCAGAAAAAATCCTTAAGCAATCCGTTGAATTAACAGACAAAATTGAAAAAAACGTTTTAGAGAAATTATAAAATCTCTTATGGAAATTTGGATGCACATGAATGAATAATTTGTGTGCATCTTTTTTATTATGAAATATATCGGAGCGCATGTAAGTGCTAGCAAGGGTGTGCAGAATGCCCCGCTTAATGCTCATGAAATTGGAGCAAAAGCTTTTGCTATGTTCACAAAGAATCAAAGGCAATGGCACGCAAAACCGCTTGAATACCAGGTTATTGCAAATTTCAAAGAAAATTGCTCCAAACATGGATTTTCATCAAAATATATTATGCCACATGACAGCTATCTGATAAATCTCGGTCATCCGCAAAAAGATGCTCTTGAAAAATCCCGTGCTGCTTTTCTCGATGAAGTTGAACGGTGTGAATTATTGGGGTTGGATTACCTGAACTTTCATCCCGGCAACGCATTGAATACAATTACTTCCAAAGAATGCCTTGAAATTATTGCAGAATCAATCAACATCACGATTGAGAAAACCCGGAATCTGATACTCGCGATAGAAACAACAGCTGGAATGGGTTCGAGTGTGGGTTCTTCTTTCAAAGAACTTGCACAGATTATCGAGAAAATTCAGAATAAATCCAGAGTTGGCGTGTGCATCGATACATGCCATATTTTCGCAGCAGGATACGATATCAGCACTAAAATGAAATATGAAGATACAATGAAGCGGTTCGAAGATGAGATTGGTATTGATTATCTTAAGGGAGCTCATCTCAATGATTCAAAAAAAGAATGTGGCAGCAGAATTGATAGACATGCTCCTATTGGTAAAGGTTTCATCGGCATAGATGGTTTCAGGTATATCATGAATGATGAAAGATTTGATGATATACCTCTCATTCTGGAAACACCCGATAGAGAAAATTGGAAAAACGAAATAAAATTTCTCTATGGCCTCATTGAATAGAGAAGGAGGTTCAATGAATAAAAATATCGCAGTATTTGGAGCCGGACTTGTCGGTCATGAGATCGTGAGAGATCTGGCAAAAGATGAAAAATATCATATTACTGTTTTTGACAAGGACGCAAGCAAACTCACTCAGTTTGAAGGCATAGACAAATTAGAAGTTCGGCATGTAGACCTTGTAATAGAAACGGATTTTACCGAATTATTAAAAGGGGTTGATCTTGCAATTTCGGCAGTACCCGGTTTCATGGGATTTGAAACACTGTTGAAAATTATCAAGACAGGAACAAATGTAGTTGATATTGCCTTTTTTCCAGAGGATCCTTTTCCCCTCAATGAGTTTGCAAAAGAGCAAAATGTGACAGCAGTAATAGACTGCGGAGTCGCTCCCGGTCTATGCAATATCATATTGGGCTATCAAAATGCCCAAATGGATGATATAACAAGATATGAATGTTTTGTAGGTGGATTGCCAAAAGTTCGAAAAATGCCTTTCCAGTACAAAGCGGGATTTTCCCCGATAGATGTGCTGGAGGAGTATATACGACCTGCACGCTTTATCGAGTTTGATAAAGAAATCATAAAACCTGCTCTTTCTGATATAGAACATATCGAGGTGCCTGGAGTTGGGACACTGGAAGCGTTTAATACGGATGGGCTTCGAACTTTGTTGAGAACCGTTCAAATCCCATTTATGAAAGAAAAAACATTAAGATATCCCGGGCATGCCCAGATCATGAAAGTACTGCGGGACAATGATTTCCTGAGCTACAAGGAGATGGATGTGAATGGCAAAAAGATCAAGCCGATAGAGATGACATCAAAGCTGCTTTTCAAGAACTGGCAATTTGCCCAAGGCGAAGAAGATATTACCTTTATGAGAGTTATCATTGATGCCAAAAAGGGCAATTCGAATTATTCATTCACCTATGATCTGCTAGATTCTTATGATAAGAAAACAGGCACGACTTCCATGGCACGAACTACCGGTTACACATGTACGGCTGTTGCCCGGCTTCTGCTCCAAGAGAAAAAACTACCAAAGGGTATATGCCCTCCGGAATATATCGGAATGGATGAGAGCAACTACAACTTTATAATAAATAAATTGGCAGAAAGAAATGTCGTTTTACATAAAAAGGAAATCGTATAGGAGGTAAGCATGGCAGCGTTTGAGGTATTATTGCTGGTTTTCGGCATTGTGCTCCTGCTGTATTGTTTCTATGCTTTGACATCAGGCAGGTTGCGTATTAAGCGCCCGAGAAAGTGGAAAGAAAATCTAAAAGAGTTCAAAAGAGAAAAATTACCATTCATATATTATTTTATGATACTGGTATGTTTTCTTATCGGAATCATTTTAATAATGATCGCACTAATATAGGGAGATTCGAATATGAACAATAAAATTTTACTTGGTGTGAAGTTGGGTAATATTCAGCTCGTTGAATTGAAGGTTGTACAATTGGGACTTGAATGTTGCGAATAAAAAAACAGTTGACATTAATCTTAAGGGGTCACAAAAATACGTATCGTAAAACAGTGAGTTGATTGGGTCGTTAAATAGCGAGTCGTAAAACGACGACCTGAAAAGAGGTTTGATGGAAAATCCTTTTAAATACGGAGAAATTGTTTCGGGAGAAAATTTCTGTAACAGGGAAAAAGAATTAAAAGAAATCAAGAGGGCAATTGTCAACGGATATTCTTTTTGGATGTATTCTCCTCGAAGGTTCGGTAAATCTTCACTAATTTTGAAAGCATTTGATGAACTGGATGATAAGAATATTATCACGATATATTTCGATATGTATAAGCTCGAAACATTGGATAATTTTGCCAGAGAGTATTCTGCCTTATTAGCAAAAGAACTTTTCAATTGGAAAACAGGAATAAAGAAATTAACCCAGAAAATCGGAAAATTATTTAACAATCTTTATCCGAAAATTTCATTTGATTCTTATGGAAATCCGTCAGTCTCTCTCGAAATTCAGAATATAGAAGATCATGCCGATATTGAAACTATTCTAAATATTCCCGATAAAGTCGCTGAAAAAAAAGATATCCAAATATGTATTGCTTTTGATGAATTTCAGGAAGTTCAAAGAATAAAACCTTTTCTGATCAATTGGATGCGTTCTCTTTTCCAATTCCATAAGAAAGTGTCATACATTTTTTTAGGAAGCAAACAATCTCTTATGGAGTTTATATTTACGGATATGAATTCACCATTTTATGAGTTCGGTTTCAAAATGCCGATTTATCCGATATCAAATAGTGATCTGACATCTTATATCAAAAACAGGTTCAGAAAAACAAAGCTGAAAATCAGCAATAATACAATCTCAAATATTTTGGAAAGATCAAGAAGTCACCCGCATTTCACGCAATATTTTGCGGCTGTGATCTGGGAAATGATACTGGAGGGTTTTGATAATAAAAACATCGCTTTTAATACTTTATGGATGAAAAGGATTATTGATAGTCAGTCCTTTATTTTTGAGAATATATATGACCAATTAAGTTTAAATCAAAGAAAAACTCTAATTGCAATATCAAATTTAAAATATGAAAAACTATTTTCAGGAGAATATCGAAAAAAGTATAATCTGCCTGAAACATCTTCGTTAACTTCAACTATAAATAGTTTAATAAAAAAGAATTTGGTTCAAAAGGCAAAAGGGAGTTATGAAATCATAAATCCTGTTTTTGAGGAGTGGATAAAATTATTGCATACAGAGTATTAAATAAGAGTTGCAAATAATCCCCAATGGCAAAATAGTAAAAATCGAATTGGAAAATTAATAAAAAATTTAATAAAGCTAAAAGGATATGAATGAAAAGAAAGAAACCTGAAGAAAATGATCAATGGTTGTTTGATGTTTGTATTATTATAGAATGAGAGGAATAATATGAAAGATAAAATTTTACTTAGTTTGAAGTTACTACTGGTCATTCTGTTCGTTGTTGTTGGTTCAATTATTTCTGTGCGATTGTGGTCAGGAAAAGGAGAGAAACTCGCAAAGCCAGCCGAACTCATTATCAAAAGCAATATGACCATTGCAGAAATCGGGAAAGCGAATGATATTGAGAATATCGTACTTAAGAAAGCATTTGGACTTCAGACAAAAGAAGAACTGAAAAGGAATTTCTCAGAATTCTCACTCACGCAGGAAGAAGCGATAAGCAGGATAAACAAATTTATGGCGCTGCAAGCAGAAGATGCTTCTAAGAATTGGATGAAAATTGTCATCAAGTTCGGTCTCTGGGTTGCTTTCCTGATCTTCATGTTTGTGATGGTGAAAAAGAAAAAAGTCAAAACTACAAACAGGAAATGGTTCTATTTCATCGCAGTGATGATATTCGGCGTAATCCTCAGCGCAGATCCCTCACCGATGGGAACTATAAAAGATAATTTCACACTCTTTGGCGCTTACCATGTCCTTTTCCCGCCAAGGTTGGTCGCTCTCGCACTCATGCTGCTCATGGTAATTCTCGCGAATAAATTCATCTGCTCGTGGGGATGCCAGCTTGGCACCTTGCAGGATCTTATCTTCAGGATAAACAAAGATAATAAAGGAAAGCCGGTTGTTCCACAGATTAAAATTCCATTCATTATAACCAATACAATACGAATTATATTTTTCATCATATTTGCCGCAATTGCCCTGATCTGGGCTTTTGATATTATTGAACCCGTCGACCTTTTTAAAATATTCAAGCCGGCAACACTCGGCATTATTGGAATTATTTTTGCAGCGATTATTTTCAGTTTATCATTGGTCGTATATCGTCCATGGTGCCATTTATTTTGCCCGTTCGGACTGATTGGCTGGATCGCAGAAAAGATCAGTCTGAACAATATTAAGGTTGATTATGATAAATGTATTGCATGCGGAACGTGTATAAAAAAATGTCCCTCAACTGTGATGGAAGCAATCATAAAGCATAAGAAAACGATCCCCGATTGTTTTTCGTGCGCGTCCTGCATAGAGAGTTGCCCTGTCGATGCGATCAGTTTCAACAGCGGGAAACGTGCAAATCCGCCGAAAGAGATTTTAGAGAAACTAGGGGAGAAAGGTTAAGTGTGGAGTGTTCCGCCTTCATTACATTACGCCGCGATAAAAGGTTGAAAGGCTAGAAGGTTAGAAAAACCAAAATAAAAAAAGGGGAGAAAGCTCGTAAGAACTTTCTCCCGACTTTCCTTGAGCGGAAAGAGAAGATGTATCTGATTGGGTTTTGGGGTCCAATCAATAATACATCAAGGAGGGAATTATGAGGACTTTAATATAAGGTTATTATGATAAATGATGTCAAGAAAATGATATAACGGGTTGCGGGTTGCAAGAATTACATTACAGCGTGACGAAGAAGGGACCAACCCGGAAGCTGATCCCATGAGTATCAATCTCAGATTCTTCATGCTCATTGAGTTAACTGAGATTGAACAAAAGAACACCATAATTATATGGTAAATTTATAGAATACAATGTTATAAAAATGTCAAGAAATATGCTGGGATAAGAAAGAATTGACAAAAAGGTGAAGAAATTAAATAAATGTTTCAACATTGAGGTGAATACTGTTTTTACAAATGAAAATGAGCGGAAATAGATGTGGAAGTAATAAAATGAATAAAAAAATAGAAGAAAAATGACGAATAATCTAAAAGCGAAATCCCCGACATATGTCGTAGACACCACGAATTTGGCTGAGTTCACGACATTAATGGCGGGGATACAACCGTTATGCACAACCCAAAAACAGAGTACTAAATGAATCTTGAATCTGAAATATTAAGCTTAATAGAATCTAAAATAGAAGGTGATTACTGGGATTTTAAGCAAGAACCCCACGATAATAAAGCTTCTCTTCTGCATGATATTCTTTGCATGTCGAATAGCCTTCACCGCGGAAATAGATTCTTAATTTACGGAGTATCAGACCCCAAAGTGGGAACCGAAGTAATTGGATTAACTAGAGAGCAGAACGGTCGGAAGACACAAGTCAAGTTCATAGATTTCTTGAGGACTAAACCATTTGCAGGTGATTGCCGTCCAGAAATAGAGCTACATACATTAGAGATTTATGGTAAAGAGATTGATGTTTTAATAATATTTGATAATCCGTTAAAACCATATTATTTAACAGAGGACTACAGAGATAAAGATAAAAATGTAAAAGTTAATTCTATCTATACACGAACAAATGATACAAATACACCAATTGATAAATCTGCAGATGTTGGAGTCATAGAAAAAATGTGGATACAAAGGTTTGGGCTTGACTTATCTCCATTAGAACGAATGAAATTATTATTGCTTCAACCGAAAGAATGGTTTAAAGACATTGGGAATAAAACATATGCCTACCATCTAGATTTTCCTGAATTCAGGATAGAATTTTCCGAGGTTCATGAGTTTTGGGAAGTTTTTAGTTTCTTTTTTATCTTTATCTCTGTAGTC
>Ga0222641_1000292_pt1 | contig 10178 bp, 10 predicted proteins | sample AntAcemetagen227_FD_179877 | JGI IMG/M metagenome (GOLD analysis project Ga0222641, IMG submission 179877) | Saline water microbial communities from Ace Lake, Antarctica - #227 | ecosystem: Environmental > Aquatic > Non-marine Saline and Alkaline > Saline | place: Antarctica: Ace Lake...
CCCACCGACGTAGCGGTCGGAGCGACGCAACATCGTCTGTGGCCCAGGGAGAACGATGAGATCTCTGTGGAGTGGGACGTACAGGGAATCGGCCGTCTGGGAGGAGACAGCGCAGGCGCTGATCGATCTCACGGATCTTCGGGCGGGGATGCGCGTGCTCGATGTCGGCTCGGCCGGCGGAGGCACGATGTTCCCAGCGCTAGATCGGATCGGTGAGGCGGGGAGCATCGTCGGCATCGAGGTCGAAGACGACTGGGTCGAGTGGTTGCAGAAGAAGATCGCGAAGCGCGGCCTCTCGAACGCCGAGAACCTGCTGATGAATGGGCAATCGATGAGCTTCCCCGACAACCACTTCGATGCCGTCATCATGGGGATGGTTGGTCTCGATGAGGACTACGACTTCGACAACGGCAAGGTGATCGATGGTGCGCCGACGATCCGCGAGATCCTCCGAGTGTTGAAGTCGGGATGCTACCTCTACAACAGTAACTGGCTCTGGCAGGACGACAACGAGTGGATGGGCGAGCTCGTCCACCGTCATCTCCCTGACTGCTCAAAGCGTGGCTACTTCCCCGGGACGGAGGAAGGCTACGTCAAGCTTCTTGCGTCCGTCGGCTTCGAAGAGATCTGCGTCACGCTATTCGAAGGACACTACACGTTCGAGGATCCGGCAGAGTGGATGGCGTGTGTCTGCCACTCGTGGGAAGAGGAACTTGAACAGATCAAGTCGAGCCCTGAGATACTGCAGGCGTTCGAAGAAGACGCGTTCGATCTCCTCGCGAACCATGTCAACGATGAAGGGAAGCTCTCCTATACGCGTTCAGCAATCCTCGTCGCGGCCAGGAAGCTACGCCGATCTTGACACGGCAACGAGCAGCTTCTCGGTCCGGCATAGGGCTTCGGGTGACTTCCCTACTACCTCACGGGATCCTTACGGAAGAAGCCTCGTGGGACACCGGATCTAGGAGTTCGCGCGTTGCAGCGGCTCGACGGCCACGCCGAGTTCCTGGTCCGGATGATCAGCGCTGAACCGAAGAACGCCGACGCCGTGAACGCGGTGGATTGTGCGCCAGACCTCGACCCACGTGGCGCGAATCGGTATCTCGGACGCGGAGCGAACGGCCTTCCAGTGCGAGTCGCTCAGGCAGACGGCGTGGACGCGCAGCCCGCTCGGGCGCTTCGTCGAGCGCACGGTGCTCAGACAGGTCTTGACTGCTCTCCATGCTTCACGGGAGAGCCTTCCATCCGAGAACGCGGTCGGAAGGATAACGAATCCGTCGACCTTCCGGTGACGCACTCGGAACGGACTCGGCCATCGTTGGTTCGACCGAGTCCGGCCGCTCAGTTCGGTGGTCCATCGGGTGGTAAGCTGCCTTCTGTCCCCACTTGCGTCACCTCCTGGTGATTCCCGTTTGTGGTGGGAGCCGGAGAACGATGGATCGTCCTCACCGATTCCCCTCTGCTCCTATTGTGTTCCGAGCGATGTCCTTTCGCTCGCTGATTGCCTCATCGTCGGTGCATTCGCGGATTGGAGACCGCAAGATGCACCGCGCGCAGCATATCACGCCGGCTCTGCGTGAACAAGAGACCGCTTGCTTCGTGTCTGGGATTCATCTTCCTGCGAGTGCGACGCTAGAATGCAGACGATGCAGCGAGCATTCGTCAGACAAGAAGAAGGGGGACCGACGGACATGGCCGAAATCGTGAAAGGATCAAGGGCGATTCTCCTCTGCGCTTTCTTGGTTGTAGCAATCTCCTGCACCGCACTTGCCGAGGAGACGCCCACCTGTGACGTGGAACTGGAACCGGGAGATTCGGTTCAGGCCGCGATCGACGCGGCCCCGGACGGGGCTGTGATCTGCCTCAAGGAGGGCCGATGGGATGAGAACATCCGCATAGGCAAGTCGATCACGCTGCGCGGCTCCGCCGAGGGGGCGGGCTCGGAGATCCGGGGGACACTGGAAGCAACCCCCGTCCTGTGGGTTTCGTCAGTCTTCGAATCGCAGACGCCGGCGGTCACACTCGAGAATCTTGTGATCGGTCACGCCGTCGGATCCTGCATAGATCTGGATGACGGGGGCCTCCTCTGCGCCTCGGGTGTCCTCGTGAAAGGAAGCGCTGTCGTCTCGCTGACGCAGTGCACGATCTACGAGAACGGCGACAGCGCGATCACCGCTCGCGACACCGCCGCAGTGAGCGTCCACGAGTGCACGGTGACCGACAACCGCTTCTGGTACGCGATCCATCTGCGGGAGTCGGCGTCGCTCGCGCTGTTCGACAGCACGGTTTCCGATAATCTTGGCGGCGTCTGGTTCGCGAGCTCCTCAACTGCGATCCTCTCCGACTGCACGATCGCCGACAACGGCTGGAATGGGCTCTGGGTGTCAGGCGGGGAGGCGACTGCGACGCGGGTGGTCGTCTCGGGGAACGGAGACGATGGTATCCACCTCTCCGGCGACGCCGCGTTGTCGCTCGTCGATTCGTCCGTTTGGGGAAACGGCAACTACGGCATTGCACTCCACGGATCGGGCTGCTACGAGGTAGACCAGCCGATCTCCAGCAGCGTCGCAGGATCGGGCAACACGATTCCCGGTTCGAATCCGCCGAACGGCAAGGCCGACGTCTGCCCCGAGGATCTAGCCTTCCTCGAAACCGAAGAGGGAGGAACCTACGGCAGCCCGTAGGGCGTGATTGTCGGGCGCAGTGACGCCAACACTGCGTCGGGTCAGCTCGCAGTGCCTCCGCATCCCAAGGTTGCGCATGGCCCTTCGGTCTGCTAGCGTGTGGGCTTGGGAGGCGAAATGATCAGGAACGCATTCATTGCAGCCGGCTTGATCCTGCTCTTTGCTGTCACTTCCGGCTGCACACACCTGTTCGACGCAGATCTGTCTGACGCTGACGGCGCCATCCTCTTCTTCAGCGACTTCTCGGAGGAGAGCGACGACAGGTGGTGGGGCTCGGAGACGGATCTTCGATGGATTGAGAACGAGGAACTCCACCATGCCGTTATCCAGTCCAAGTATCTCGGTACAGTGCTTCCCGGGCAGTTCGACGACTTCGTTTTTCGCACGCGGTTGAAGTATGTCGACGTCTCATCCTCCAGCTTCCTTGCCGGCATTCGGTTTCGATCCTACTACCATGACCTCTACAACAAGGAGGTCTATCGCTACTACTTGCTGGGGCTGGGACAAGCAGGTTCCGCTGGCTTGACATGCTACCTCTGGTACTTCGACGGGAGTGCGTACACGGTGATCGCCCAGGAGTCGTGCACGGCCCTCAGCGTGACGGGAAATTGGAACGACGTCGAGCTCTCCGTCGACGGCTATCACATCCGCGTGTCGGTCAACGAAGTCACGGCTCTCGACCTCCTCGACACGAGGGGCATCGGCGCCGGCGGACTCATGTTGCGCTGCTGGTCGTGGGACGGACAGGACTTCGAGATCGCCTTCGACGATCTCGAAATCAGCATCCCTGGAGACCACTAGCCGTCCCAGCGAACGTTTGGCCGGGGCAGGTGACGGTGACCTCGTTCGTGAACGGGTGGTGTCCGGCGCAGAACCTGGTCTACGAGTGAGCCAAGCGAGCGGCTGCGGCGTTCGACGGGCGCGTTGTCCTCGAAGCGTTCGACACCTCGGACCGAGCTACGTTCCTCGAGTGGGGCATCTGGGATTCCCTGTTCATCGACGGGAAAGAAGTCCGCACCGGCCCACCGCCGTCCTACGAGAAGCTGAGGAACCTGATCGAGAAGCGCCTCAAGAAGCTGTAGGTCTGTCTCTCTAGGTCCGGAGAAACGCAGCGATCAGCTGCGGGGTGACGCGATCGTCGCGGACGGGCGATGCGATCGCCTGTCGGATCTCTTCGGCGTACTCGGGGTACTGCTCGAACGCGGTCTCCATCTGGAACCTGGCCTCGTCCGGGGCGGTCTCAGGGTGCGGCTGGATCCCCCAGACCGGGAGGTCTCCGTAGCGCATCGCTTGGACCGCACAGGCGTCGTTGGACGCCAGGATTCGCCATGGCTCGGGAGGATCGACGACCTCGTCTAGATGTGCGGCGAACGTGTGCCACGGGTTGGGGAGATCGGTGAGTAGGGGATCCGGATGCACGATGTCGATCGCGGCCCATCCAAGCTCCGGAATCGGCGCGCGGCGAACGTACTCGTGTCCTGAGAGGCTCCACGCCAGCATCTGATGGCCGAAACAGCTGCCGAGGACGCTGAGACCGCGTTTCACCGCGCCGCGGGTGGTCTCAGCCTCCACATCGAACCACGGCTCGGGCTTGGCGAACGAGGCATCCGACCCGGTCAGGAGGACGTGCGTGTACCGGTCGAGCGGCGGGATCGGTTCGTGTGACGGAACGTGAACGGCATCGAACGGCACGTTACCGAAATGCCGAGACCACTCCTCGACCGGCCGGTAGACCGAGCGGTCGAGCGAGTTTCCGAGAACCAGGATTCGCTTCTGCATGGAAGGAGGATAGAAGGGCGGCGATTCGGGGTCAATGGACCGATCTTGGGCAATCCCACCGAGAGATCGTGGGCGCACGGCGAACACCAAGAATGAATACCTGGCGCCAAACCCGGAGATGATCCGAAAGTAGAGGCCTGAGCCCTCTGAGGCGCGGTCGCCCTACGGATTCAGCGATCGTCGGCATGGTCGCCGCCACTGTAATCTCCGCCACGAAGTGACCGGAGGAGCCGTTCCACCAACTCCACGCCAATCAACAGTGCGACGGTGACCACCGCTAGCACGATTGCCGCGGCATACCGCTCCAGCCCCACAACGCAGCCAATCGCAGCGAGCATCCAGATCACGGCGGCCGACGTGACCCCCCGGACGAGCCCCTCGCGGGCCAACATGACGCCGGCACCGATGAACCCGATCCCCGTCACGACCTGCGCCAGAACCCGCGCCGGATCCCCACCTTCAAGCGCCATCAGTCCGCCCAGTCGAACGAACACCATGGTGCCCAAACAGATGAGTATGCTCGTTCGGATGCCGGCCGGTTTGCCACGCATCTGTCGCTCGAACCCAACGATGGCGCCGCAGAACACGGCGGTGCCGACGGCCATCCAGAACGGAAGTTCAAACACGTTGATCTTGCCCACCTCCTTCGTGGCGCATTCCCGCGCGCATCGTGCGCTGTTCCACCCCGGCCTGTCACGGTCCGCAGAGCTTCGCCCATCCGTCCAACGTCTCGTCTCGGCGATGTCCTCTCATGGATCCTACTCCATCTGCGGATGTCCGTGCGGGCTGATCCTCACCTTCTGCTTCTTGTCACCCTGCTCGCTGACGGACGGGAAGCAGACATCCGGCAAGCTGAGCCGATCGGGATTGGAGAATAGAAGCCTGCCTCCATCTGCGCTTGCCGTTCGAGAGGTGTGTGTTCAACGATTCGTTCTTCCTGAGCGCTGCCACGCCACTTGGCCTCGGCAAGGGAGCCGTGTGGGTCCATTTCACCGCTTCCGGCAGAACACACGTTGACGTGCGGCAAACGGATATGCGGAATCTTTGATTCCGCCGTAAACGAGCGAAACGACCGACGGATTGCGCCGTGAGCGAGCGCGCCTCAAGCTGGCTCGCGGCAAATGCTAAGAGGGAAGGCCTGCGCCCCGAGCTGGCTACTCCTGGGCGGGAATGAGGACGGCCCACGGGTCGAGGTCGAATGTGACTTCGTCCGGGATCGGTCCGGTGATGATCTCGAGGTATTGGCTCGCCTCATCCGGGGGAACCGGCCAGGAGAGGAGCTGAAGCGGGTCGGTCTCCTCCATGAACAGGACAAGCATGCGGAGGGGCTCCGCGTCCAGGAGGATCATGTACTCGAACTCCGTCGGCACACCGAGGTATCCGATGGTGCCGAGCCAGCCTTCCTGAGCGAGGAAGCGCTCTCGTTCCGCCACGGCGGACGTCGAGAAGCCTTGCCTCCGGCATTGCCAATCGAACGCTTGCGTCAGCCTCCACGTGCCGCCTTCTTAAGCGTAGATCGCCGTGCCGAGAGCCGCCGAGGCGTGAAGGACGCGCACCTCGTCCCCGCGGACAACCAGCGGGCTCGGCACGCCCATCGTCGTCGCACGAAACGCGAGAAAGAGATAACCGGAAGCGTGTTTGAGGAAGAGCGTAGATTTGGGGCTCAGTTCGACCATCATCGCGTTGGCCCACTCTTCTGCTGCGATCGTGCCGTCAAGGACGGGCTCGACGCCAAGGGGAACCAGCACCGGGTCCGACGCCTGACCGAACCCGGGCAATGTCATCACGAGGGGAAGGAAGAGAGCGAACAGGATTCCGCGGCGCATGCAGCATCCTCCTTCGGCATCGGAGTGCCATTGGACAGCGACATTCTACACGCTTGGACCGCAGGCCAAATCGAAGTTGACCGATGCCCTGGCCCGCTAAGTCAGAACTACGTACTGCGTCCTCCAGATTCTCCCAGACAGAGATAGGGTATGTGTCCCCCGAACTCCCAGAACTCCCAGGGTCCGGCGCCTGAGCGAACCCGGGCAATGCCATCACGAGGGGAAGCAAGAGGGCGAACAGGACTCCACAACGCATACGACGTCCTCCTTCGGATCTGAGTGACCATTGGACAGCGGCATTCTACACGCTTGGACCGCAGGCCGAATCAAAGACGCCGATGCCCGGCCCAGCTGAATTGGGACCATGTATTGCGTCCCTTGGATTCCCCGACGGAGATAGGGTGTGCGTTCCCCGAACTCCCTAGACCGGCGGTAGCCCCAGCAGCTTCCGCACTTCCCGAATCGCCATGAGCGTGTCAGGATCTGTATGTTCCTTCCACCGTTTCCACTCTGCTGGATCCGTCTCGGGCACGTGGATGGCTGGGATCTCGTCCACCAGAAGCCTCAGCAGGCCCATCAAGTCATTCTCCACCGAGAAGTCTGGCCCATACCCGTCTGGATAGAGCATGTATTCGGTGTCAAGCGACAAGCGCTGGATCATTGCTTCAGCTTGATCAGCTAGGAACTTCAGCATGTCCAGATTCACCCTGGGGAGCGCCCTAGTGCCGCGAAGGAAGCCCTTGTTGTAGTGAGCCAGGATGCCGTGTCGCACACCTTCGAGAGCCCTGCCGAAGGCGTCTGTTTGAGCCTCGAATCGCGCCTGGTCGAGGTGCTGCTTTAGATCCTCCACAAGATGGGGCTTGGCTCCCTTGACGGCGTCGCTCATTACTCCGAATAGCGTTCTTCCCTGCTTGGAGTCGACCAGAAGCTTGGCTAGGGAGAGAGCGGCGTTCTCGAAGAGATTGGTGATCACTCGGTTCAGAAATACTCTATCTCGATCAGGGACCAACAGATCGAGGCGCAGACCCAGGATAGCACCAAGTATCTGTAGGTCGATCTGCACGCCCATAACGCGGGCACTCAGGAACAGCATATCCTTCTCAAACTTCACTGCGTCCTCAGGCTTCGCGAAAAGCGCTTCGGCGCCTATGCGGTCGAAATTGAGAGACTGTGCCATGAGTCCCTACCCTCCTCGTCGGCAGATCATAGCGGCGATGCAGCGCAGTGACTGATGATCTCGAATCCCAGCGAATCTCCGGGGCCACAGTACTCACCTCGCACGTAGGGCAAATCGGTTCCGTACTGTGTCCCCGGAATCCACGGAATCGACTCCGGGAATGTCAAAAGACAAGATCTGACCCCGGAGATGCGCGGACTGACAGAATCGCTTGTCAGTTCACCCTGACGGATTCCCTCAACGTCGACAGAAGGTTAGCCTAGCGAAGGACTGTCCCAACAGGCGAGCGACTGCTCAGAACGGCCTGAACGTGGGGCACAGCTAGTGCGCGAGGCCCGTCCTCTTGACGAGGTCCACGAACCGAGGATCTGAGCGGCACGAGGCGAGGCGGGGATCGACAACCATCGCAGAGAGTTCGAAGTCGCGCCCTGCATAGGCACGCTCCAAGTGCAAGAATCCGTCGTCGTTCCTACCCAGGGCGAAGTAGAAGAGCGCAAGCAGGTACGGGGAGACCCTTTCCTGCTCTGCGTGTTCAAGCGTCCGCCGGAGGGCCTTCTCAAGCGATCCCTGGACTCCTTTGGCCTCCTGCAAGCTGGCCAGGGCCAGCTCAGCGTCGGGATCGAAAGACTCCGCGAGGCTGCGCGCCCTCTCGAAGTCGACCTGGGCAAGCTCGTACTGATGCTGGTTGACGTAGACTTCCCCGCGAAACAGGCGTAGGACGCGGTTGTCTTCCCCGAGCGCGAGGGCCATGTCGAACTCCGCAAGTGCCGGCTCCGCCTGGCCCGCGTAGAAGTAGACCTGTCCCAGCGACGCGTGCTGTACTGCGGAGAGGGGGTCCAGGGTGAGAGCAGTCTTGTGCTCAGCAATGGCCTCGTCGAAGCGGCCACGGTCAAGAAGAAGAAGCCCTAGCCAATGATGTGAAGGGGCGTGGCTCGGAGAGAGTTCGATTGCCTTCCGAAACCCCCGCTCTGCGCCATCCCAGTCAAACTCGTCCATGAGGACCCCTGCGTAGGCAGCTTGTGCTTCCGGGAGACTCCCGTCAATGCTCAGAGCCGTGAGCGCGTTCGCCTTGGCTTTGCCCAGCCAGTCGGCAGGAGCCGAGATTACATAGGTGGGCAGTATCCAATAGGCTAAGGAGAGTGCAGCGTAGGTCTCCGCCCGCGACGGGTCGAGCTTGGTGGCCCGTTCAAAGCACAGGATGGCAGTGTGGATGTTCTCGACTGTTCTCCTGCTTAGCAGAGTTCGCCCCTTCAGGTAAGCCTCGTAGGCCTCAGGGTTCACCTGTGACGGCTCGACAGCTAGAGGGTACGAGGTGGGAAACAGCTGGACTTCCAACGCAGAGGCGACGCTACGAGCGACCTCGGTCTGTACCGCGAACACGTCATGCAAGCTGCGGTCGTACACCTCAGACCAAAGGTGCGCCTCGTTCAGGACGTCGATGAGCTGCAGCGTTATGCGAAGGCGATTCCCTGCCTTGCGGACGCTCCCCTCAAGGACTGTGCCGACCGCCAGTTCGCTTCCGATCTCCGATACGGTCTTCTTCGCCCCGCGGTACTTCATCACTGAGGTGAGAGCGATCACCTGCAGCGCTCTCACCTTCGAGAAGGTGAAGATTAGCTCTTCGGTTAATCCGTCCGCGAAGTACTCGTCGCTCAAGTCAGGGCTCACATTCACGAGCGGCAGGACGGCAAGGCGGGAACGATCTGTGCTCTGGTGCGTCGAGGCTTTGCCATCCATCCAGGGAAGGAGCATCTCGTAGACCTCGATCTGGATCTTGACGTTTTTCAGGTCCTTCTTGCCCAGACTAGCCATGCGTAAGTCGATCTTGTTCCAGACCTGGTCGTAGACCTGCCGGGAGAGGCAGATCCCGCCAGGCTTGGCGAGCGGCTCGATTCGGGCGGTGACGTTCACGCCGTCCCCAAGGATGTCGCCACATCGGCGCACAACGTCGCCGAGATGGATCCCGATGCGCAGGTGAATCGCGTGATTCAGGGGAACCGCGTTGTTGCGCTCATGAAGCGCGCGCTGGATCTCTACCGCACAGCGAACAGCCTGGAGAGCGCTCGGGAACTCGACGAGGAACCCGTCCCCGGTGCTCTTCACTTCCCGGCCACAATACTCTGCAAACAATGGCCGCACGAGCGCCGCGTGTTCCCCGAGAAGGGCAAGAGTCAGAGCCTCGTCGGTTTGGGTGAGTGCCGTATAGCCAACGATGTCCGTCAGCATGATTGCTACGAGTTGCCGCGCGTCCGATTCCATGACTCAGCTGCTCCCTTCCACACCGGAAGTATTATGGGGCGAAGAACCATCGTGACAAACGGCTGCGCCCCCTCTTGTCGGTCGCCACGGGATCCGGTCCGAAGCAAACGTGAGAAGCCGTGTTGATGACCCTGCCGCTTCGGTGAGAGGCGGGAATCCTGGGGTCAAACCTTGTCTCGGTAAGTTCGGGGTCAAGTCTTGTTCTTTGACATCCGGCTCCAGAAGACAACGCACGCATTGTCTTGACTTGCGGTGAACAGCGTACGGCGATCTGTCGAGAGACCCTCACGCAGTCCAGCGGTGCAGGGAAGCCAAGAAGCAAGGCTTGAACATCCCTCTTGGATTTTCAAGTCATCGGGTGGATATCCTCTCGGATCTCGTAGTCTCGTCCGTCCCGAAGCATTGCCCAGATGACTCGTACCAAGTGGCGTCCGAGAGAGCGGATGGCCTGGT
>Ga0222641_1000320_pt1 | contig 9610 bp, 18 predicted proteins | sample AntAcemetagen227_FD_179877 | JGI IMG/M metagenome (GOLD analysis project Ga0222641, IMG submission 179877) | Saline water microbial communities from Ace Lake, Antarctica - #227 | ecosystem: Environmental > Aquatic > Non-marine Saline and Alkaline > Saline | place: Antarctica: Ace Lake | collected...
TCTATAAAGTTACTTTTTGATGCTACTTATTGTCTTTTAGTTGGTTGCACAATGCAAGGAGATATTGATATGAATGATAATCAAATTCTTGATGCAGGGAATATTATATCAAATGAAAACATTACAGCAGACACATATTTTGGAGATTGGAATGGTGGGAATGTTGATGGAAATATAAATATTTTAAGAAGTGATAATCCTTCTCTTACTCTTGTTTTAAGTTATATTGGTGGTATTGCAAGAATTGGAACAGATGGAAATGATAATTTTAGGTTTATTACAAATGGGATAGACAGAGTTAAAATTGAAGAAGATGGAGATATGATTGTTACAAACAACATAACAGCAGATACATATTTTGGAGATGGTTCAGAACTTACTGGAATTGAATCGGAATATAATCAAACAAAGAAAGTTTGTAAGGAAGGTTGTAAATATTCTACAATTCAAAGTGCAATGGATTCAATAACAGATGCAAGTGCAACAAATGTGTATACTGTATTACTTTATCCAGGGATTTATAATGAGAATGTTATTCAAACAAGTTATGTAAATCTTAAAGGAGTTGGATTAAGAGGAAATTCTATAATTAATATTTCTTCAGGAGTTGGATATAATATAGTAGGACAGGGAAGTATAGACAGTATAACCATTCAAAGTGTTTCACAAACAGATAATTCAGTTGTTTTATATAATCAAAGTTCAGGAAAACATCATATTAAAAATTGTAAATTAAAGTTTGAGAGTTCTGATAATGGAAGAAGTGGAAAATGGTTTGGAGTAAATGGTGGAGAATTAACTGTTACTGGAAATGAATTGGATTATGATGTTGATGGAAATGCAGGAGGATTAGTTTTACAAAATCCAATCATGGTTACTAATGGAGAATTAAATTTACTTGATAATGAAATTACTATGGAATTAGAAGATACAGATGATTGGTTAGTATTAATAAATTCAGTAGCAACAGCATCAACAGAAACTCATATTTCAAATAACATTATTGAGATTGAAGCAACCAATGTAGGATTTAATGGATTAATGACAGCTTGGTATGAACATGGAATTGGTGGAGAGAAGTTCTTACAGAATAATCATGTTCATCTTACTGGACAAGCAGGTGGTTCAAGTATTTGTGTTGGTGCTTTCTTTGATAGTTCAGATAATGATGCAACATTAAATGGTAATTCAAATTGGATTGATGTTGCAGGTTGTAATACAAATACAGGAGTTACAATGAATGCAGGAGATACTTTAGTTTCAAGTTTTGATAGGGTTAATGCAGTAACTCCAATCTCTGGGGCAGGTAATTTTAACTATGTTCAATCACCTTCTGATGGAAACTTTGCAGTTTCAGGGAACATAACAACAGCAGATAATTCTTATTCTAAGTTAGGGAACCTTTGGATATGTAATTATACTTTAACTTCAAATTTAACTAAAAGTATTGAGGAAGGATTATGTTAAAGAAAAAATTAATGTTATTATTCTTAGGAATATTTTTAATTCTTTCAGTTAGTGCATCAACAACACAAATAACAAGATGGGGAGCAACTGTTTTACAAACAGATGATAATTTTACAGAGTTTAGAGATGCTCTATTAACATTTCCAGATTGCCACATGAGTAAAGCAAATGTAACTTATATGAATACTTCAAGAGTTTTTGAAATGTTATGCCATATTAATATGAATAATACTGAGGAAATTCTTTGGAAAGATGCAGTGTTAAGTTTTTATGGTTATTCCCCTTTAATGAATATTTCTCAACCTGCAATAGTTTATGAAAATAATAGTATAATTGATTTAAAAGGAGTTCAACTTTCTATTACTGGGAATAGTTCTTATGGTTCAATGATAATGGGAATGAATAATGATTTATTAATTGGTTCTTGTAATGCAAAAGCACCTCCAGTTACTCTTACATTTCCAAATTATGATTCTGATACTTGGATTAATATAGAGAATTCTGCATTTAAATCAATGGGTTATCATGAAGATGGAATAAAAACTAGTATAGCAGATAGAAATGTAGCATCAAACTTTTTTTGTGAATCTAATATGACTAATGTATTTTTTGAAAATGCACAACCATCAGGTCAATTTTATACAAATGGGAGGGGTGCAGTAACATATTTTGATAAAATTGATACATTCATTTCAGCAAATGATGATACTTGGGAGGGAGGGATTCATATAGAGAATAGTGAAAGAGTGGTTCTAAAACATAATACATTTTGTTTTGTTCCAACCATGGCAACAGTTTCAGGAACTTTAACAGATGGTTATTTAGAATGTAATGGAGATTTAGGTTTTGCTTTTTTAGGGGTTATGAATTTGAAGTTTATTGATTCAGTATCAGATTCTTTTACTTTTTCTGGTTATCTTGCTGGATGGGATGTTCCAATATTTAATACAATAAAGAATAAGTTTAGAGATGAAGATGGTGAAAATGTTTCAGCAAGTTATTCTATTATAAATGGTAATGGAACCGTTTATTCTGGAAGTGGAACAGAGTTTGATGAAACAGTATTAGTCAGAAAATATTCAAGTGTTACAGGTTTTCAAGATTTAAGTTCTATTAATGTAACAATTACAAATAATTCATATTTTCCAATAAATACTTATTCTTGGGAAGTAACTGAGAAACAACAAGGATATATTCCGATGATTAAAATACCTTATGCTATAACATTAAATCCTGGGAGTGATTTAAATATGATATTATAAAATGGAAACTCAAGCATGGCAAATACAAATGATCGTTCAAATGAAACAGCAAGGTTATAATATTTATGAGATTGAAGAAAAAACTGGAGTTCCTTATCCTGAAATTAAAAAGATATTGGATACAAAATGAGTTGCGATTGTATGGGATGCCAATATGAAATAATGGAATGTTATGATTGGCAAAAAAGAGGTTATGATGCTGGGTTAGAATTTAGTTCTCATAAAAAATATGGGGATCATTGTTTTGTTTTTGTCCTGGATAAAAATGGGGAATTTATAATTGAGTAAAATTGCAAATACATAAACTTTTTAAATATTGAACCACTCTTAATTTAGGGTGTGTTTGTGTGGAGTTATCGTAAGCTCTCCTGTCCACAAAATGATAGGAACAAACCGCAAACTTTAAACCCCTTTCATGCTCACTGGGAGCACCATCTTGGTGAGGGATGTGTCTTGCGACACCATTCGCTTTTTCCTCCTTGGATTTACCTTCGCAACTATTTCTTCAACAGCGAGGGGTTGGGTTTAATATCCCGTAGAATCCTTGGGGGTTTTTTTCATTTTAAAATAGTTACAACATCTTATAAATGATTTATTCTTAATTATTTTGCAATGGAATATAATAGTAATGAAATGAAAATAATTGACAAAGCTAATTTTTATAGAGCCAGCGAATTAAAAGCTCATGTTTTAACAATACCAAAAGGATCATTTAGAAATGTAATGTTTCAATCAGAACTTGAAGAAGGAAAATTTTTCTGGGCATTTCAATTAGATAAACAAGGAGAGTTAATTGGTATTCCTTTTAGATTATTCTTATCTGAAATTTATGATATAATAGATTATGTGGGGGTTGGAGAATGAAAAATAAATGTTTAGATTGTGGAAAAGAATGTTTTGGAAAAAGATGTAAAGGTTGTAGCAGAAAATTTATTGGGAAAACATTTGATTTTGATAGATGGCATTTTGATACACAAACAGATTTAGATAAGGCAATAAAAGAAAGATTTTTTTCTATTTTTTATAACCAAGAATCAAATGATGAATTTGTTTTGGCCGTAATAAATAATTTGCATACAGATGTTATTAAGAGGGGATTAAAATGTACAAAAATAAAAGTCATTGATTGGGATAATCAAATTAGAGAATGGGAATGGTGTAGGAAAAGATTTAGAGGAAACATATTTACTCTTGGTTATTTTGAACCAATAGGACAATGGCATGGAGTTACTAGATATCCTTATAAAAGAAGTCCTGGAAAAATTAGACCTAAGTTAATTGCTTGTCTTAGACAGAAATGGTCAGAACAAGCAGAAGTTAGAGATCCCAATGCTGTTTGTGAAAAATGTGGTTGCAAAGAAAATCTACAATTACATCATGATAATATTGAATTTAAAGAAATTGCAGAAGAATGTTTACCATACTTTTCAGAAAAAGAATTAAAAGAGGGTATTGGAGATGATTGGTGGTGGCATGAATCAGAAGCAGATGCAATAAAGGATTCACATCCAGCAGTTCAACACATGTTGAAACTCCATGAAAAAGTCATATACAAATGGCTTTGTAGAGATTGCCATTCAGATACATTTTAAAATGATAAACATACCTAAACAAATAGAAAAATTTAATTTTGTTTTAATACAAGGACAAACAAAAAAACCATTTGAAAAAGAATGGCATAAAAAAATCCATAAAAAATTTGATAAGGATTTTCAAGAACATATTAAGCAAGGAAATAATTATGGTGTTCAAAGTAATAATTCTTTTATTGGAAATAAATTTTTAATTGTTATTGATTTTGATACAAAAGAATTTCAAGATAAAGTTATTAATTTATTTCCAAAAACATTTACAACAACTTCTGGAAGTGATAAAAATTGTTATCATTTATGGTTTGCTTGTGATGCTAATAAGGCGTTCAAAATAAAAGATGAAAACCAAAATACTTTCGCAGATATAATTGGAGGAGGCAACCAAGTGATTGCTCCAGGAAGTACACATCAATCAGGAAGTATTTACAAAGTTGTTGAAGATGTTCCAATAGCTTTTATTCCTTATGCAGAATTAGAAGCAATATTAAAACCACATGATAGATCACCAAAAAAAATAGAAAAACCAAAAAAGCAATTCATTCCAACTGGGCTTGGGAATGATTTATTTAATGACATAATGGGAGGAATTTCTATGAGTGAAGTTCTTAATGAAATAGGGATAGATACTTCTAAAAACCCAACAAATTGTTTTGCCCATGGTAGTAAGGGTGAAAAATGTTTTAGTTATAATGATCAAACTGCACATTGTTTTCACTGTGATGGTTCTTGGAATAAGTTTAGTTTAATTAGGGAAGCAAAAAATTTAACAGATAAAGATACTTTTAATTGGTTTGCAGAAAAGACAGGGAAAACAGATGAATTAGAAAAATCAAGAAAAGATTATGGAAAAGAAAATGCCCAGAAAAATAAATTAAAGGAGGCTGCAAGGGTTTTTACTCTTGGTGGACAGATAGAATTATTTTATGATCAACAACCATTCTTTTATGATAAAAGCAAAATGTTTTTTATATGGAATAAAGAATTATTTAAATGGGAACTATCAGATGAAATAGATATTTTAAATGTTATTTTTGCACTTACTGGCAAAGATATTATTACTTCTAAAAGTAGGGCAGAAATAATTAATTCATTAAAACAAAAAGGAAGATTGAATCATCCAAAACCAATAAAAAAATCTTGGATACAATTTAAAAATAAAATATATGATGTAAAAACAGGGGAGGAATTTGAAGCAACACCAAAATATTTTGTTACAAATCCAATACCTTGGAAAGTTGGTGATAGTGAAGATACTCCAATTATAGATAAATATCTTAATGAATGGGTAGGAGAAACTTATTCACAATTATTATATGAATTTCTTGCATATAATACTTGCATAGATAAATTTATGCAGAGAATATTTGCTTTTTGTGGAGGAGGATCTAATGGGAAGGGTACATTCATTAAATTAAACTATAAATTTTTAGGAGAAGATAATTGTGTTTCTTCTGAAATAAAAAATTTGAGTGATGATAAATTTGAAGCGGCCGTTCTTTATAGAAAATTACTTTGTGTAATGGGAGAAGTTTCACATTCAGATTTAAAAAATACTAATCAAATTAAAAAGATTGCTGGAGAAGATAAACTTAGTTTTCAATTCAAAGGTAAAACTCCTTTCACAGATGATAATACTGCAACTTGTGTTTGTCTTACTAATTCTCTTCCAATTACTCCAGATAAATCTTTAGGATTTTATAGAAAATGGGGGATAATAGATTTTCCAAATCAATTCAGTGGAATTAAACATGATGTAGTTGGATCTATTCCTGATGTTGAATTTGAAAATCTTGCAAGAAAATGTATTAATATTTTAAAAGATTTATATAAAACAAGAAAATTTACTAATGAAGGTACATTTGAGGAAAGAATGGAAAGATATGAAGAAAGATCAAATCCTGTTATGAAATACTTAGAAGAATATTATGATGAAGAGGTTGGGGGTTATATTTCAATAAGACAATTTACTAATGATTGTAATGAATATCTTAAAAAAAATCATTTAAGAATAATGTCTGCTGTTTATGTTGGAAAAATATTAAGAGAAGAGGGTTTTTCTGTATCACAAAGGAAAATAGATGATATTACTTCTACTGTTATTCTAAACCTTAGCAAAAAAGTCCGTAGAACCACTGAAACCACCCAAATCTCAACTAGAAATTCCCCTGTAAAATCTAGTGAGAATTTGGATGGTTTCGATGGTTTGAGTGGTTTTACCTCTGAAGAGATAAAAAATGCAGGATATACTAAAGAAGAATTAAAAAAGGCAATGAAAGATAAATGACCTACCAAACAATCCAGCTAGTAATTGAAACAGAACTTCCAAACGAACAACTCCTGGAAATCTTCAATGAAGGAACTTCCAATCTAAAAGAACTAGGAATTGTTCTCCATGAGATTGTAATCAAAGATTCAGCAAATTCATTAGTAAAAGGAATTGAATATGGTTAAGAAAAAAACAACAAAAAAACAATGTAAAAAATGTAAATGTAAATTTGAAGGAGAGTATTCTCACTATCAAACCCATAAATATGTATGTCAACAATGTTATCAAGAATTAAAGAATAAAAGGGTAGGTAATAAACCAACCTATAAGGAATACATCAAATGGGTAAATCGTTGATTACAATGCCTTATTCAAGCAACAGAGGTTATTTCTAAGATGAGATCATTAAAAACAATAATTAAATCAACAGGCCTGAATTTGCACGAAGTAGCACAAGCACAGAGTAGATGTTTACAATACTTCCTATCAGCAGATGAACTTCAATCTTATCTGGAAACTGCACTTTGTTACCATTTTCAAAGGAACAACAACCTTTAAGTAGTCTATAGTCTATCATATATCATGGAAATAAAAACATACATACAAAAAAAGATAAGTGATCTTAGATTACTTATGTTCTTGAAAAAGAACGAACATACTTTATTAAAACGAGGAATCGGTTTATACTGATTCTCTCCTTATTTTTTTACAATGTCAATAAAATCAAGAAAAGAAACAACAACAAAGATAACATATTATATATGTTGCCCAGAATGTGATAAAGAAATAAAAGGATCGTCACCTTCACAAGTTGAATACAATCTTAAAATACATTTAATGACACATAATCAATCCCATAGGGATGAATCAGAAATTAAACAGGAGGAAAACTAAACATGGTATTTGAAGAAATTAATCCACAAGAGGTTAAATTTGAAAAAGAAGAAGATTCTATTCAAGGAATTTTACTTCAAAAGCAAACAGATATAGGACCTAACAAGGCAAATCTGTATGGCATTGAAACACCTGAAGGTGTAAAAAATGTTTGGGGAGCTACTATCCTTGATCAAAGAATGGACTTTGTTAAGGTTGGAGATAAGGTAAAAATTACCTTTAAAGGCCTAGGTGAAAAGAAACCTGGTCAAAATGCACCAAAGATTTTCAAAGTTGAAGTTGATAAAGAAGATCAAATTGAAACTCAAAAGATAGAATAAATTTTTATTAAAACCCCAATTTGGGGTTCATAGTCATCATGTGTGCTGGAATGACACATCAGCCTCTTATCAAGGCACACATTCATAATCAAATGAAAGAAAAAGAATTGAAACAAATAAAAGAAGAACTTGAAGAACAAAAGAAACAAGCAGAAGGAAAAGTAGAATCATTAAAAGAGATGATAGAAATATTGGATAAGAAGGTGATAGAAAAATGAAACAACTACCAAACACTTTAGATAACCTATTAGCTAAATCATATAAGAAAACTTGGAAATCAAATGGAGATACAAATATGAAAGCGTTAAAGAGATTTAAAAAAGAGTTTGAATTTGCAGATATGTTTGGTTATGATGTAAGTAAATATAAAACAGGATATAATCATCATGCTTACTTTTTAGGATTAGATATGTATTCAACAGAGGAAATAAGAGAATGAACTTAAATTTATTTTTACTATATTTGGGTTTTGGACTTGCATTAGCATTGATTGTAATAATGATGGATTTTATAATCTATTATTTAAATGAAAGATATGGAGAGAAAAAATGAGGGATATATATGATTGGTGTATAAGTTGTAAAAGAGAAGGAATGGTTTGTTTAGATTGTTTGAAGATGTATATTTTTAGAAAAGAAGTTACAACAACAAAGCCAACAAGTTATTTAAGTAAATTGGAGAGATCAGAAAATGACTATCAAATCTAAAACGACATCAAAGAATACTAATACGAACCAATGCAAAAGACATAGGTGGAGAGTTGGAGCAAGTAATGCAGCAATTGTTGATAAAAAGATAGTAAAAGAAACATTAAATATTTGGTGTGAGAAATGTGATAAAAAGATAAAAGCATATTATAATTCTAAAATTAAATTTAAGAGGAGATTAGAATGAAAACCAAAAATTACTTAAAGTTCAATATGTTAGAAAGGAGGTATAGAAAATGGCAAGTAAAAAATATGCAGTAACTTTTAGACCAAAAGGAACTAAAGCAAGGTTTTTTCATAGAGAGTTTGACACTAAATCTGAAGCAGAAGAAAAAGTAAAAGAAATTAAAAAAATTTCAATAAACAGAAGAAAGATGTTAAATCCAAGAGTTTTAAAAAATCCTTTTTTCAAAAAGAAGTAACCATTTTCTAAAACAAATTGAATTCTAATAAAAATACACAATCTATATCATTTACGAACATTGTAATAAAATCAACAATTTCAACAATAGTTTTAGTTACTATGATACTTTTTAGTATGCTTTGTTATAATTTAGGATATGTTTTTTGGAGTTATTTTAATTTGATTATTTCTGGAACAGTAATATATCTTTTATGTATAAAATGGTTTAGTTCACAAAGTCACCCAAGTATGAATGGGAGTAAAAATGAACAATTATAATCAGAATGATGGCTCAGGTGCTTTTTCTAGGATGGCTAATGAGGTTACGGTTCTTGGAACTCTCCATTCTGATACCCAAAGAGTCCGTAAAAAGGTTGTGTATGCAATCTGCCCAACACCCTATATCGTTAGAAATACCGATATAGTTCGGTGTGTTATTGGTTGGGAAGCTCTGTGGGGTTTAGAGGTGAAAGAATGATAGGAAAATTGGAAATTACTTCAAATGTAAAAGAAATAGATTTTATGGAAAGTGTTTTGAACATGGCAAGTTCTGGATATGAAGGAAGTTGTTCTACTTCATTAATGTTTTATGCTTTATTACATTCATGGCACATTGATAAATTTGTTTATTACAATTATTTAATTGAACAAACAAAAAAGACATTCAACACCACAAGTGAGGTGAAAGAATGAGTGAAA
>Ga0222641_1000323_pt1 | contig 9480 bp, 9 predicted proteins | sample AntAcemetagen227_FD_179877 | JGI IMG/M metagenome (GOLD analysis project Ga0222641, IMG submission 179877) | Saline water microbial communities from Ace Lake, Antarctica - #227 | ecosystem: Environmental > Aquatic > Non-marine Saline and Alkaline > Saline | place: Antarctica: Ace Lake | collected...
ACGGGGTCGAGGGACTGCGCCATCACGTCCGCCGACATGTCGAGCTGGCACAGACGTTCCGATCATGGGTCGATGCGGACGATCGCTTCGAACTCGCGGCGCCGGCGCCTCTGAATCTCGTCTGCTTCCGGCACAAGGGCGGAGACGACGTCAACCGCGAGATCCTTGAGCGGCTCAACGCGAGTGGCGATCTCTATCTCACCCACACCGTCCTCGGGGGGAAGTTCACCCTGCGCCTCTGCGTGGGGCAGACGCGGACCGAGGAAGAACACGTCGCCGCCGCGTGGGAACGGATTCGCGCGGTCGCTGTAGCCGTCACCGGCTGACGGACGTGCTCCGTCGCGCGGCGGACAAGCAAGAGTCCGCCGGCCCAAGCCATCCCGCGTGAGCACACGCGATCGAGACCGCAGAGACCATCCAAGGGCGACATAGTGTCGGCCTTCTCCGAAATTCCCTCGATTCCCTGAAGAGAGGTGCCGGGCTACGTTCGTCTCGGCCACATTGAGCGTCACGGCTTGACCCCATGCCCCGGCCGCTGTACGTTGATGGCACCTCACGTGTGAATCAAGGGACGATGAAGCATAGAACTCTTTGGGTCTCTGTCCTTGCCCTGATCCTTGCGGGTGTGCCGACACTGGCACAGCAGACAATCCTCACGGTCTGTGCGTACGAGCCCCCGGTGAGCCGCATCTCCGATTTGAGCGCTCGCGGTAGCTTCAACTGGTACGACGGCCCTTATGCCGACGATCGCAATCGCGCCATCGCAGCAAGCCTATCGGCCGACTACGGCGGTCTTCTCTCTTCGGAGGCGTCCGCACAGCAGATCGATGCGCACGGTGAGGTCCGCGGAGGCAATGCTGGCTGGACGCTCGATCTGAGCGGCGCGGGAAGCCTGCGGGCGTTTCTCGATGGCGACCTGTTCGGGGTCGGCGAGATCGGGATCGATGCTTCGAACGAGACCGGCCTTGAGGTCGACCTCACCGCCGGCGTCGGGAAGGGCCGGTTCCGCGACGTGACGCCGCTCGCGAAAGCGATCCGGATTCAGAACGGGCTGCTCGATCTCGGCGAGCTGCTCGCGCCGGTCTCGAACGCGACCTTGCTCGCTGTCGCTCAGATCCTCGGCACCAGTGGCCCGACCGATGACGAGAAGCTCGTCCGCGTGGCCGAACGGCTCTTGGCGACTGAGCTGATTCGCGACGAAGAACTCGACGTCCGCGGTCTGTTGGAGATCGAGGAGGTGCTCGCCGCGCGCGACGTGGCGCGCTTCTGCGGAAGCGACATACAGGCGCGAATCGGCGCTTCGGCGATGTTGCTTCCCAAATGGAGCCTTGCTGCGACCGGGATCCTCCTCGTCCGCTACGCTGTGGTCCCGGATCCCGTCACCCAGATTGAATCAAACGCTGAAGCAAAGATTCGTTTGGCCCGCCCCGAGGAGATGAACCTCAACGCCGACCTCTCGTACGCGCGTCGGTTGCCCGACGGATGGACGGCTCGCGCCGAGTACCGTCTCCGCGTCGACCGTATGTGGACCGATCGGTCGGCGACGCTTCTGTCGCACGCGCTCTCCGCCAGCCTGACCACGCAGATCCTCGGCGGCGTCGGCCTGAGCCTCGTCGCCGACGCCCAGTACCAAACTGGCGATGAGGAGCCCACCCTCTCGCTCGCCGTTCATCTGGAGGCGGACCTCTTCTGATGGCGGCCGAGCAGGTCGTCCTCGCTACGGGGCTGCGGAAGCGCTTCGGCCGGCGGACCGCCCTCGACGGGCTCGACTTGTCGGTAACGCAGGGTCAGCTGTACGGACTCGCCGGCCCGAACGGGGCTGGAAAGACGACGCTGATCCGCACCCTGTGCGGACTCCTTCGCCCGGACGAGGGCGAAGCGTACCTTCTCGGGTGGCGGATGCCGAGTGCGCGCGTCCGCTCGCAGCTTGGGTACATGCCGCAAGACTATGCCGTCTACGACGATCTGAGCGTGTTGCAGAACCTCGAGTTTTTCGGCGGGCTGTACGAGCTGCGCCGCGCCCAGGTGCGCAAGCGGGCGAACGAACTGCTCGATCTTGTGCAACTGGCCGACCGTCGAAGCCAGCGCGTCGGCACGCTCTCCGGTGGGATGCGCCGGCGCGTCTCGCTCGCAATCAGCCTGCTGCACAAGCCGCGTCTCGCGTTCCTCGACGAACCGACCGCCGGCGTCGACCCGAAGCTTCGCCGGTCATCCTGGGACTACTTCAACGGACTCGCCGAGCAAGACGTCACGCTCGTCGTGACGACACACCTCGTCGAGGAGGCGCTTCGCTGTCACGTCGTCGGTTTCTTGAACGCCGGGCGGCTGCTGACGCAGGGGACGCCTGACGAGATCCTGGCGGAAACGTCGACGTCGAACCTCGATGACGCGTTCATCGTACTTCAGGATCGGGGGGAGGCGGCGCAATGAAGAGCTTCGCCGTGATGCGCAACGTCCTGCGGCGGATCGTCCGAGACGTCCGAACCCTGGCGCTGATCGTGATTCTGCCGCTGTTCTTTGTGTTGCTGTACGGCAGCTCGTTCTCCGGTTCGTACAGGGACCTAACGATCGTGATCGTCAACGAGGACAACGGCCTCGCCTCGGTCCGTACGGCCGAGGTCGGCAGGGTCACGCTCTCCGTGAACCTGGCCCAGGCGTTTGTCGCCGCCCTCGATCCGGCGATGTTCGACATCGTGACGAGCGACGATCCCGAGAACGCCGCTGCATCCGTTGACGAGTCCGGCATCTGGGCCGCCCTCGTCTTCCCGAGGTCCTTCTCCAACGCGGTCGTCAACGAGGCCGTGCGCGCCAGCGGAGAGCGGAGGCTCGACTTCGAGGGTGACACGGTCACGTTGCTGCCGAGCGATCCGGTCGACGGCCCGAGGACGACGCTCGTGCTCGATGACGGCAATCCGTTGATCGCGGGCGCAATTCGCGCCGCGTTTGAGGCGGCCTTCTCCCAGGTGCTGGCAACCCAGCAGTCGTCCCTCACCGTCGAGGGGCTCCTCGACGTGCGTGCGCTGCACGAGGGGAACATCCGGATGCTCGATTTCACCGCGCCGGGGATCATCGGATTCGCGATGACGCTGATCACGGTCATGCTCACCGCGATGTCGGTCGTACGCGAGCGAACGAGCGGAACGCTCACGCGGATCCTGATCGCGCCGATCAGCGCTTGGGAAGTGACGGTCGGCTACACGCTGGCGTTTAGTCTGATCGCAATCTTCCAGGCGGCCGAGCTCTTCCTCGCTTCGACGCTCCTGTTCGACATCCGCTTCATCGGCAGCCCCGGCGTCGTTGCACTCCTCATTCTCCTGTTTGCGATCGGTCTACAGGGAATCGCGACGTTGATCTCGACCATCGCCAAGAACGAGGCGCAGGCGATGCAGTTCATCCTGTTCCTGCTGATCCCGTCGATCATGGTCAGCGGCGTCTTCTGGCCGCTCGAGACGATGCCGGCGACGATCCGCCCCCTCTCGTACGTCAGCCCGCTGACCTACGCCAACGCCGGACTGCGCAAAGTGATGCTCGCCGGTCGCGGGATAGGCGACGTCCGATTCGAACTCGCCGTCCTCGGCGTGTTTGCCCTTGTTATGCTCCTGCTGAGCGTCCTGTCGATGCGCCGCCAAGCGTACACGGCGTAGGATGGCCGAGATTAGTACTGTGTCCCCGGAACTCCCCGTCATCGGGCGCAAGCCGTAGACGGATCTCGGACCCTGTGGAGCCTCCAGCCTCAACTCATTCGCGTACGCGGCTCGATTCGCAGACTCGCGAGTCGTGTATCAGTGTCTCTAGTACGGCAGCTCGTCGGGAGTCACGTTGATGTGATCCGGTTGTGGATCCGCGTCGAACCGGACGGCTCGAATCGTGTCTCTTCCTTCGATCAGCGCTTTGCAGACGCGATGCATCCCGTCCATCACGCGGCCATCCTGCGACAGGATGACCGGATGACTGAGGTCGGTCTCGTGGATCAGCTTGGCGTGAAGCGTGACGCGTCGGCACGTCGGCGCTTCACCCTCAATGCCGAACCAGAACGTCTCGTCGAGTTCGCGGATCTCGGACAGCGGGACGTCGATCACGGTGAACCCGCTCGACAACTCAACCAATCGGTCGACGTCCCGCGCCAGAAGCCCGCGCTCTGAGCGACGGAAGTGATACTGTTTTCGCATGCCGCCCAACTCCACTTGAACTCTCCCTAGCCTGCCTGCCCCGCGATGAGCTTCTTCAGCATGCTGATCTGTCCGCCGTGGTAGACGGCATGTTGCGTGTAGCCGTGCAGGTTGTTGTAGGTCGACATCCCACCCTCTCGAAGGGGCTTGTCAAGTTGCACCTCGGCAACACCGGCTGACACGACATCGCGTACCTCGGCTTCGCCAGCGAAGAACCGGTCCATCGTCTCCGCCCAAGCCGCTGCCGAATCGTCATCGAGCGGCGGCCACTCGTCTCCCGGCTGGTACGGGCGTGACATGCCGTGGACGAGATCGACGATCAGCTGCTGCGCCGTCATCAAGTGCAAGACGATCTCCCAGATGCTGTGGCTTTCAGGGATCGGTTTCGCCGACGCCTCGTCATGCGTAATGTTTTCGAGCAGGCGTGAGAACGGCATGTCCGTCCACGGATCTCCGATGTGCGCCCGCTCCATCTGATCGACGATCCGTTCGATCTCGTTCATGTTTCCCTCCGTGGGTTTCTTTGCAGCAATTCTAGAAGCCACGCGTCGTACGTCCAAGGATGCGGCGCGAGACGTGGGCGGGAGCTTCTACGGTCTCGTCGGCCCGCAGAGGCTCCGTTGCGCACCGAACGTCCTACGGCTCGCAGATCTCCATCCGGTAGTACTCGCCTCCGGAGGCACGGCAGCGGAGCGCCCTGCCATTCGCGTAGCCATCGAACGTCATCCTCTCTCCGGACGACTCGCCTCCCGTCGTGTACCACCCATTCCCAAGGTCTCTTAGCGGCTCGTCCACGTAGCCGCCATACGACTGACAGAAGAGCTTCCCCTTGCGCACGAAGATGCGGAGGTTCGTGACGAGGATCCCGAACGACCGGTACTGGCCGGCGATGCCGTCCCACTCAGCCGGGGTGGCAAAACTCGTCGGTCCGTCGTAGCGCTCATTGCGGAACCATTCGCCGAGTTGGAACGCCTCGACGACGTTCTCTTCCTCATCGCGGCCGAACGACAGCATCGCGTGATCGAAGTCGGGGTGAGGAGCAATGAAGCTGTCCCCGTACAGCGGCTCAAGCGGCACGCTCGTTCCGTTCGCCGCGAGCACGAGGTTCCCGTCCAACTCCGTAATCGTGAACGCGCGGTCCTCCGATGCGTACGTCCCTACGTACTCCGCAGCCTTCTCACCGAGCGGCTGCGGCCAGAGGGATCTCAGCTCCGGGAGTTCCGGCAGATCCTCATCCTGCGCGGCCGCCACGAGTGCCTTCATGATCCACTTCATCTCGCCCCACGCGACATCGAAGCTGTTGCAGAACAGGACCACACCGATGCCGGCCTCGAAGTCGCCGTACATTGCCGCCTCGAATCCGAGATTCTCGCCTCCTCCGATGATCCGCCGGTGGTTCCCGGTGTCCTCACTCTGCTCAATCAGAACCCCGTAGCCCTGGCTCGTTCCGTCGAAGAACCCATCCATCACGGCATGAGGCCTCGTCATCAGCTCGAACGCCTTCTCGGAGAGGAAGCGTGTTCCGTCGTCGCCAATCCCCTCTCGAAGGAGCATCCGCAGGAACCTTGATAGCTCCGTCGCCGTCGTCACGACGCTGGCGCAGCCTGCGCTCATCTCGTAATTGCACCTCGAACCAGTCGAGGTACTCGGTCACCGGCGCCTTCAAGTCGAGTCGTCCTTGCTCAGAGAGGCGCATGCAGGCGATGGCCGTGAAGTGTTTGGTGATCGACCCGATCTGAAACAGCGTCTCGTCGGTCACCGGCTCGCGGCTGTCGGCGTTGGCCACTCCGTAGGTTCGTGTCGCGAGAAGCTCGTCCTTCGTTGTCAGCGCCAGCGACAGTCCCGGTCCGAGGCCCTCCTCGTGGCACCGCGTCAACAGCTGGTCGATCCACTCGACCGCAGGCTGATAGCGATCATGGTCCGTCATCTTCCCTCCTCGTTCGCATCGGTGAACCCAGAATCCCGTGAGGAACTGGCCCGCGTTGGCCCGGTCAAGCCCTTGCAGCCGCTGTCACCGGGGACGTGGTGAAGACCTTCGACTCGTCTGATCAGACGCCACATCCTAAACGACGCAAAGCCGCTAGACAACACCCTTTCGGTTTTTGACCTTCCTATGAGACGACAGCTGTTTCTCCGCAAGAAACGTGTTGCGACGGCCGCGAGTTGGCGGTAGGTTGTCGCAGCTCGGAGGGCTCAATGACGCAGTCGAATCACTCGATGCCAGGTGATGGACTCCCGCAAGCCCTGTACGATGCCGTCGCCCTACTGGAGGCGAGGGTCACCAAGCATTTCCGCGGCACGGGTCTCCACTGGGGTCTCCGGCGGATTCTTCAGCAGCTCTGGGCGCAAGACGGCCTGTCGCAGGCCGAGCTCGCCTCCGCCGTCCGCTTCAGCGAGGCGAGCGTCTCCAACATGCTCAAGCACCTCGTCAACGGCGAGTGGGTCGAGCGACGGCAGGACGAGTACGACTACCGGATCTCGCGCGTCTACGTCGCAGAACGGGGCCGAGTGCTCAAGGCCGCCGTCGAACAGACACTTGCGGCCGCCGACGCCGAGCTCCGCGAACAGATGGATCCGGATGCTGCGAGCAGGCTGAGGGCGCTGCTCAACCGTGCCCTCGAGATCCTCCCCGCTGAGCCCGATCCTTCCGGGCAAGGCGGCCCCGCCGGGATCTGGGATCGCCCCTCCCCTCCCGGCGAACTGTGAACGGCAGATGAGGGAACCGCCGAAGATCACGGATTCCGTGCAGCTTTATCGGCATCTTCGTCGAGCCTGCGAGACCCAGCGCTCCGCTCGTTAGTGGCTGTTCCCTCGTGAGAGGTCAAACCTTGTGCGGACAGGATTGAGCGATCACCCGAGGCGTCTTGCCTCCCTACCTCCCCGCAAACGCGAATAGCGGTCCGCTTCCATCTCATCCGTGGTCCGGTTTCAGAGGTGAAGGTCAGTGCATGACCACCTCACGAACGAGTCAATCCTTGTGGTGTGTTCGCCCTACAGCTAGGATGTCCCCATTTGAAGAAGGTGGGATGACTGACAGTTTCAGCATCTGCTTCGCGAAGGTGAAGAAGGGATTGCGAAGGCGATTCATGCTTCTCACCAGCAGGCTCCAGGCGCCGCCCGCTTAGTCCTGAAGGCCATCAAGGCGATCTTGAAGAAGGAGAAGGCATGAACGATGGGAAAGAGCCGCAAGGGGAACTCATCTGGATGGGGCTGCGATGCAGCGGTTGCGGGAGCGACTTCGTCGCAGAGTTTGACGTCGAGGCTGTCAAGGGACAGCGGAAAAGCAAGGAGCAGCATCCTGCAATCTTCGATTCAATCACTGAAGCTGGTATCTTCCTCTCAGAGTTGATGCTCATTGCCCTCGCCGCACGTGGAGTTCAGACCAAACTGGGATCCGACCTCGACGCCTCCCCGCTTGTTCAAACCTGCCACAAGTGTCATCGGACATACGTATATGGCGAGACCGACTTTTTCATCGCAGCTGAGGAGCTTCCTGAGTACTGCTAAGGAGATGTCCGGGCAGTCGACACAAGAGGGCCTGGTGAGCTTCCTGCCGAGTCTGCCGTTGGCGTTAGATCGCTCTGATCTTCATACATCAGCCTAGCATCCACACTGGATGTCGAAGAAACATCATGCCCGTTGGGAACGCTGGCTTCGACCGGTAGAGGCCCTATCGCATTCGGCAGTTTCCTTGTGTCCTAACCCACCTTGGTCCAGACGGTCTCTCCTCTTTCTACAAGTCCCGCACGGGTATAGCCGGTCCACACACCGCAGAGTCTGGTCCCGCTCACCTCGAAGCCAACATCCTCTTCTAGGAGGATGACTCCGGCAAGCCTGGAGATCCCTGGTTCTGGTGCGCTCCAGTACGCAAGTGTCAGCACACCACCATCTGATAGCCGTCCGTCGCACCAGCTTGTCTTCTCTGTGCTGGGATCAAGCGAGCTACAGAAGACACGCGAATGAGAGACAACCAAGACGGCAACGGTCTCTGGTCTGTCCTCGTACGGGTCTCTTGCAGCCCCTTCACCGATGAACCACTCGACGCGCCAGTGACCAGCAAGCTAAGACGCAGAGGGTCCCGCCAGGAATGCTTTCCATGCAGCCTCGTCTACGCCCGGCAGTAACCCGTGTGCCTCTTGCCCGCGGTTCTAGACGATTCGGATCACCAGGAAACTACCTGTAAGGAGCAACACCCATGTGGTAAACCCCAAGACAGTCAGAAACGTGTTGTCTCTGAAGAACCCCACAGCAGTTGCGCCGACTCCCATTGCGCCGCCCAGCAGACCGATGGAGAAGAGCAGGAGGTAAGCTGGATTGCCGCGCAGCGCAGCGACGATTAGCTGATGGGTCGTCTCTACACGCGGTGGACCTTGAGCACGTTGGTCGTCCCCCTGCCGCTCGTCGGCAGGCCGGCCGTGATCACGATCAGGTCGTCCGTCTTCACGTAGTTGGCGTCGAGTAGCGCCTTCGACACGACGCGAAGCATTTCGTCGGTCCCTCCGAAAGCGGAAACCGAGAGCGGAACAACACCCCACACGAGCGCAAGCTGGCGAAGAACCCGCTCGTCCGGCGTGAGCGCGACGATCGGCCGTTGAGGGCGTTCGCGTGCGACCTGCCGTGCGGTGTAACCCGTCGTCGTCACGGTGGCGATGAGGCGCGCGTTCACCGCATCGGCAACCCTCACGGTGGCATCGCTGATCGCGTCCGTGACCGGGTGAACGTGGTCGACCCCGCCGAGCCGATCATCTCCTGCGCTGAATCTCAGCTCGCCTTCGGCACTCGCCGAGATTTCGCGCATCATGGCCACGGCTTCTGCCGCGTAGCGCCCGATCGCCGTCTCTTCCGAAAGCATCACCGCGTCGGTTCCATCGAGGATCGCGTTCGCCACGTCACTTGCCTCGGCCCGCGTCGGCCGTGGGTGATCGATCATCGACTGAAGCATCTGCGTCGCCGTGATCACGGGAACACCGCGCCGATTGCATCGTCGGATGATCTCCTTCTGACGGATCGGAACCTCCTGTGGCGGAATCTCCAGACCGAGGTCGCCCCGCGCGACCATGACGGCATTCGCGACTGCCAGAATTCCATCGAGGTCGTCCAACGCCTCCCGCTTCTCGATCTTGGCGATGATCCCGGTCCCTGGACCACCGGGAAGCGCATCGAGCAGCTTCCTTAGAACACGTAAGTCCTCGGCGGCTTGGACGAATGACAACGCGATGTAGTCCACGCCGCAAGAAGCGGCGAAGCGCACGTCCTGTCGATCCTTCTCCGTCAGCGCCGCTACATGCCGCGTCCCGCCGGGTGCCCAGAC
>Ga0222641_1000335_pt1 | contig 9260 bp, 10 predicted proteins | sample AntAcemetagen227_FD_179877 | JGI IMG/M metagenome (GOLD analysis project Ga0222641, IMG submission 179877) | Saline water microbial communities from Ace Lake, Antarctica - #227 | ecosystem: Environmental > Aquatic > Non-marine Saline and Alkaline > Saline | place: Antarctica: Ace Lake | collected...
CACCACCTCTCCCTGCAACCGCCAGGTCTTCCTCCATTTGTAGAGGGTGATCACGTGAATGCCCAGCTCTTCTGAAATCCTGGCTACGCTCTGCCTGTGCGGCGGGCTCATCCGCCTTCTCACATCAGCCTTGACGGCCTCGCTGTATCCGCGCATTGGTCATGTCCTCAAGCCCCCGGGTGTACTGATGAGAGGGGTGACAACTTTCTTGAAACCGGGGGCTTCGCTTTGGCTGAGGTTTTGACTTTGGGCTTAGCTTTTACCTTCGTGGGAGCGTCTACGTCGAGTGCGGCCTCGGTATTAGCTCCGGATTTTGCTTTAGCCTTCGCTTTAGAGGGAGCTTTTGCGTTCGTCGCTCTCTTTGCTGCGACTGCAGACTTAACCTTTGGACAGGCTGCCACTTCCGGTGCTGGCCCGCCTTCCGACACAATCTCGCCTGCGGCTTGCCCAGAAAGGGTCACTGAGGCCTGCTCAGTGACACTTTCAGTAGTGCAGCCTCCGGCCTCTCGTTGCTCTCCTGAACCCTCCGATGCGCTTGCACCCAAGGTGTCGCCCGATGACTGCTCTTCGCTTTCTATAAGATCGTTGCGCTCAATCACTGTCTCTCCTCACAAACTATACTACGTGATGACATATCTGTTTATACCAATAACCCGGCACGTCGAGTTTGGTTTCTTTTGCAGGTTGCAACCCACAGGGCTTTCAAAACTATACACCTAATCAAGCGGGGAGTTAAGTAACACTTGGAAACTCGCTCATGCTACTCGATAGATTTGTGGGTGGAAAACAGTAATGCGCAACCGATCATATAGACACTTTCTGTTTACATCTTTTATAGTGCTTGCTGATCTGATTAGTTTGACTCTGGAGGCACCATGAGTTCATCTCGAGATGCTTGTCCACACAACACATTCATCACTGCACTTATCATGAGCGCTGCGCTTTCCACGGGGCTGAGTGCATGCAGTTCTGACGAGGCTCGCGTCGAAAACACCTCGACCACGTTCCGGGTCGGCTTAGAGGGACCATTGTCAGGAAGCCAAAAAGCTGTAGGCCAAGGCATGTTGCAAGGGGCCGAGTTAGCTGCTGCCAAGCTCAATACCCAAGGGGGCATAAGAGGCCAATGGGTTGAAATCGTTCCCATAGACGATCAAGCCGACCCAGAGGTGGCCAAATCCGCAGCAACCTCAGCGGTTGCGGCTGGTCTCGACGCTGTCGTGGGTCCTTACAACTCCGGTGCTGGAAGGCAGAGTCTTCCGGTCTATATCAACGATGGCTTAGTTCCGCTGCGGCTCACGTCGGCTGATGCCACCGCGGGTTTAGGGTTCACGCTGCAACCCATGACGTCGCAAATCGCGCCGGTAGCCTCTGAGGCTATCGGCGACTGGATCAGGGCAACTTCAGTTGCAATTGTCGTCGACGAAACGCAAGACTACACAAAATTTGCAGCCGAGGCGATCCAGAGCGGTTTGCACGCGCGCGGAATTGCCGTCATGTCGGTCACGAATATTTCCCCGGGAGCATCGTCCTATGCCGACGAGATTGCGACCCCACTGGCCGACGCACCCGATCTAATTTACGTCGTCGCTTACTATCCCGAAGCAGCAGTGATAGCCGCCGACGTACAAGCATCGGGCATTGATGTCACCTGCATGGTCGACTATGGTGGCTTCGACGAGGGTTACATCCGCAATGCAGGGGTTGAAACCGCCCAAACATGCACGGTCGTTGGTGTTCCTTCGCCTAGCGACTACCCTGGCTCCGGAGCACTCATCGACGCATTCGAAGACCTGTTCAATATGCCACCAGATTCATGGTCTCCGTATACATACGATTCTGTATTAATTTTAGCTGATGCCATCGAAAGGGCAAACAGCACAGACGCTGCAGATTTGACCGAGGCGCTCACCAACACCAGCGGCTGGACGGGTTGGACCGGTACTGTTAGCTTTGAGGCAAATACCGGTAACCGACTGCCTGCCCCAGTGACACTGAATAGGGTTACTAATGACGGTAAATTCACTGTTGATTCGGCCTGGGCGGCTGCTGTCGGCTTCATTTTCTAACAAGAATACTTAGTCGGAAGCACCGCACAGCGCGTCGATGGGTCTAGGTGCATAAGATCTAGTGTAGGTCGTCAAACAGTTTGTAACTTATTGAGCTTTTCTCTGCCACGCTTTACTTTCTCCAATATGTCACTCGCGGATTTGGTCCAGATATAGGGCGCTGGAGCTTGATTATGTGTCTCGATGAAGGCCATGACTGTTTGCTCAAGCTCGTCCACACTGCGAAAAACACCTCGCTTCAACTGCTTTTCAGTCAGCTCCCGGAAAAATCGCTCCACCATGTTTAACCACGACGCGCCGGTTGGCGTGAAGTGCACATGGAATCGCTTGTGATATCTCAGCCTGTTAGCGCCAGAGTAAAAGCGCGGTTATCTGCCGCTGTTTAATTTGAAGCAATTGGGCCCCCAGCCCCGCTGGCGTGCCGGTTATATCCTCGTCACTATTCAGAAGCCGATATTGTCATCATCAAACAACAATTCCACCTGGCGGGTGTCGGGTTCGGTTGTCGTCAGGGCGTTCCGGCGCATTTCAATGATTTGCTCGCCGTAGCACTCCCACAGAGTGTCCCTCAGTTCATCCAGGAACGCTACGACGGTGTCGGCTTCACCAGCAGTCCAGTACGTGGTCAGTCGTGTGATTTTCATGCCCATGGCAAAACCCCTCAGGTTGATTGTTTCGGGAGGATTTGTTTCGCGCTGGAATGCGGCGTCCGCTTCTTCCTTTTACCTGCCCGCTCCTTCGCCTCCTTCATGCGATAGGAGTCACCCTCAATCACCACAATCTCGGAGTGGTGCACCAGTCGATCCACAATGGAGACCACGCAGGCGGCGTTAGGGAATACCTCGCCCCATTCTCCAAACGGCCGGTTGGTCGTCACAACGGTGGGCTTGCGCTCGTAGCGGCGGTTGACGATATTGAACAGCAAGTCCGCGTGCCGATTGCCGTAGGATAAATACCCGATCTCATCGATAACCAGGACATCGGGGCGGGCATAGTGCGCCAGGCGACGGCGCAGGGCGCTGTCACCGTCCTGGGCGGCCAGATCCCCCAGCATCTGGGCGGCGTTGATGAACAGGGCGCTGTGCCCCTGCATCACCGCATGGTGAGCGATGTTCTGCGCGATCATCGATTTGCCGGTGCCGTTGGGGCCTACCAGGATGATATTGGCATTGTCCCCGATAAAGCCCAAGGTCATGAGTTCAGACACCGCCGCTTGGTCACACTGTTGCGGCCAGCTCCAGTCGAAGTCCGCCAGCGGTTTGAAGCGCCCGATGTGGGCGGCACTCAGCCGCCGTTCCAGCCCCCGTCGCTTGCGCTCGAGATCTTCCCAGGCGACCAGCCGTTGTATGAGCGGCAGGTCGGATTCCGGCAGTGCGTCCCAATTCGCGATCAGGCCGTGCAGCTTGAGCGCAAGCGCCTGCTGCCTCAGGGTCTCGCGCTGAGGGGTGTCAGTCGGATTCGTCAGGACAGTCATCGGCGTGCTCCTCGTCTGTTGTGTCTGTTGTAATGTCGGGCTCATGGATTTGGTCGTAACCGGCCAGTGAGGCCGGACGCACGACGATCTTCCGTGCCTTGTCGTTGTCCGGCAGAGTGAGTGTCAGGGGTGGCGGCAGGTTGGCTTGCTCCCGGCGCCGTTCAAGAACCAGCCGTACTGCGTTCGGGTGAGGCACACGGCTAGTCAGCGCTTCGGTGATAGCGTATTCCAGCTCGCCTGCACCGTAATCATCCAGCAGTTGCACCAGCTGGGCGGTGACCCGCGCCAGCGGTGTGCCGCGCGCGGCGGCCTGTTGCAGTAGATCACCACTTGAGGGCGCGGCCTGCGCCAAGCGATCCTGTCCGCGGTGATGCCGCGCGGCCTGTTTGGCCGCCACCAGGTCCGCCAGGTGTGTCGGATCCTCGATCTGCTCGCCCCGGCCCCAGGTTCTGGGATGGGTGGCGATGACCGCGCCGCCCTCCAGTACCCGCACGTGATGCAGTGAAGCCAGGACGGTCAACGGACGCCGCACCCGGATGTGGGGTACGGAGTAGTCATTCAGGTCAAAGCGGACATAGGGCGTTTTGCCGACACGCACCTCGACCCGTTCATCGGTTTCAAACGGGTTGTCGGGTAAGGCCAGCAGCTGCGGCTGTTCCTGGGCAAAAGCCTCGCCTACGGTCAGGCGGGTATCCCCGGGGCAGGGCCTTTTTCATTCCCTCTCGCCACCGCGACGGGGCGGGGTTCAAAGCGATAATGTGCCGACAAGGCCAGCAGGGTCGGGTGGAACCGGATAGCATCTGCCCGGCGTTCCAGCACCGCCGACTTCAGGTTGTCATACAGCAGGACACGGGGTAATCCGTGCCACGCCTCGAACGCAGCGACATGGCCGCGCAGGAAGCTCTCCATGCGCTGGTTGAGATAAAACCGCAGGAAGATCCGGCGGCTCCAGCTCAGGACTATCACGAAGGCCATCAAGGGACGGGTGGCTCGACCGATCTGGACTGACCCGAAGTGACCCCAGTCGAGTTGACCCTGTTCACCGGGCAGGGTGCGCAGCCGCAGGTAGGCCTCGGCAGGTGGGCGTGGCCGGAGTTGCGCCACATGCGCCCGGAAGTGGCTGGGACCCCCGGTAAAGCCGCGTTCCACCACCATCGCATACAAGCGGGCAGCGGTGAGTCGGGGATATTGCGCCAGGGTCTCCAGAATGAACGGTGTATAGGGATCTGCTATCGACGGACGGCGGGTGCGCTCGGCCTTGGGCATGCCGGCCCGGGACAGGACGCGATCGACGGTGGAATGGTGAATACCCAGCTGGTTGGCAATGGTGTTCACGCCCCAGTGCTCCACGAAGTGGTAGCGCAAAATCTTTGCCTCGCGGTCTTTATCCATTGTCGCTGTTGCCTCCTTCAGCTTGGGGCTGCAACGGCAGCACCCGGTGTGGCCTGCCTCGTTCCGGCGGGCGCAAAAAGTGGCGCCGCAGGAATGGATCGCAGGGGTTGTGACAGATATGGCAGTGCAGGGTCGTCGGGTAAGCGTGTTGTGGGTGTCGAACCTGCCTGTGCACTGTGCTGCGCAGTAGAGCAAGGGCGACTCGCCTGTTGGAACCGTGATGCGTTACTTTGTTTTGCTGACGCGCCCGGAACCGGCGCTGGCGTTCGGCGTTATTGTGTCGGCCTTGGCGGGTTGCACTATAGCGCTGACCGGCTCGACGGCGTGACGCAGTGCGGGCAAGATCAGCGCAACCATCGGCGCAGTAGACCTGCCCCCGATCACAGTGACGGCAGATGATCACCTGGCCATGGCAGCGGGCGCAGAAGAAGAGTCGGGCACTGGGGTTCATGCACACACCGGGCCGATGAGGTCTGGTGTTTGGCCTGTCCGGGTGCGATTATGGACTGGCTGTGCGAAAGCACGGTTTGGGGCATGGCGTCAGGGTAGACTCTCACATCTTTGCTGGCGCTGTGCCTGTTCTCCTCGGCACCACCATCCATACCGATATTCTGCTTAAAAGTCACTCCGTCCGGGGTGTGCTCAGCCGTGCCCGGGCTACAAGGTTGTTTGAGGTTCGAGCGACTTGGAAAGAAGGGGCGTCAAACGGCTAACGCAGGACAGCGGCAAATATCCGCGCATTTAGACCGGCGCATACACAGCCAGCTTTTTACCTTCGGGTGCTTATGAGTTGCGTAGTTGTCACAGATAATATGAATCTCTTTATCCTTGGGCGTCGACTTGTTTATTTGGCGAAGAAACGTCAACCATTCTTGATGGCGATGCCGCTCGGCGCAGGTGCCCAACACTTCCCCTGTTAAGGTATTTAACGCCGCAAACAGGGTCGTGGTGCCGTTACGCTTATAATCGTGTGTCATGGTCGCCGCCCTGCCTTTCTTCATCGGCAAGCCCGGCTGTGTTCTATCCAGTGCTTGTATCTGGCTCTTTTCGTCACAACTGAAAACAATCGCGTTTTCCGGCGGTGATAGGTAAAGGCCAACGATCGCCTCCAGTTTCTCGGCGAACGCTTTATCGTTAGATACCTTGAATGTATTTATCAGGTGCGGTTTCAAGCCGTGGCTTTTCCATATCCGGCCCACCGAGGACATACTGATCCCCGCTTTTTCTGCCATGAGACTCTGGCTCCAATGCGTGGCGTTTTCCGGTGTCTCTTGCGTGGTAAGTCTGATCACCTGTGCGACCTTACGTGCACTGATTTTTGGTTTTCGCCCTGGTCGATACGCATCCTGCTTGATGCCTTCGACTCCCCTGTCTGCATAGCGCTCGCGCCAGCGACCGGCCTTCTGTCTTGTAATACCCAGTTCTTTACCGATCTCTTCGTTCGTCATGCCCTTAGCGGCCAGAAGAACAATTCGCGAACGCTCTGCGAATCGGACCGACACAGAACGGGATTTAGACGCCTTGCTCAACTCCAGGACTTCGTCATCAGACAAGACAATTTCTACTGCAACACGCACGGCAAGCTCTCTCTGAATAGAAGAGGCTATATGTTACACTGTTTGTGACGAAGTATAAGTAAAACAAACGGGATATAGTGGAAAAAATTTCTTTCCAAAATCCCGCTGCTCTGCAGGAATTGACCGCTGGATGGCCGCGGGGTTAGCTGAAATCGCGTTTGCATTGTCCGAATTGCCGATCTTTTGTGGTCGTTTCCAGACCGCAGGACACAGGAATCTATACCAATCTGTTATTCAGTGGCGTCACTGCTGTGGATCTATGAAAAACGGGTTCTGCTACCGCGCGCCCTTCCCCGCGAAAAGGGGCAACGCGCCCGGCGGGGCTCGGGTGGGTGGCACCAGCAGCGGGAGGGTGGGGATGGTTTGTTCCTTCTCGCGAAGATGTGCCAGGATTCTGTCGATAATGTCCTCATCTTCAATACACGCAATGACCCTGACCGAACCACCGCAGCGGCTGCAAACCTCAATGTCTATATTGAAGACGCGCTTGAGCCGTTGTGCCCAGGTCATTGCCGCATGTCGCTCAGCGGCTGAGCGGACTTCCGCATTGGAAAGAGGCTTGACGCCTTTTCCGCGTTTGGCTGGTGTGACCAGTCCGCGCCATCGGTGATTAGGGGCAAGAACGCCATGGTAGCGGGTGAGGTTGACCCTGGGTTTGGGCACGAGGGCCGCCAATCGCGCAATGAAATCCACTGGATCGAATGCCACCTGGGTCGTCCCGTCCCGGTAAGGCGTCTTCAGGGTATAGAGAACCTTGCCGGTAGAACTGAGCGAGAGGCGAGGAACGGCGCCGGGCTCATCCAGCAGCCCCGGGGCTGGCGCTGCACCGTCTGCTCCTGGGCATCGCATGATCCCCGCGATCTCCAGCCGGTTTCTCCACGGGAGCTGACGCTCACGCATTGCCGCCAGCCTCCGGCAGACCCCGGCCAGCTCCTGGAGGCCATCCCCACGGAGCCGCCGCCGCTCACCTACACAGGCCCGGCGGCGCTGCGCGATTCCAGCGCCTTTCTCTCCGAACTGAAGCAGCGTCTGCAGCCCGGCGCCACCGTGCTTGACCTGGGCTGCGGGCCGCGGGATCAGCAGCGCCCCATTGAGTCGCTCGGCTTTCGCTACCTCGGCGTGGACGTGGATTCCCGGGTCGCGGATCTCCTGGTGGACGCCCACTGCCTGCCGTTTCAGGACCAGTCGTTCGACGCTGTGCTGTCCTATGCGGTGCTGGAGCATCTCCGCGATCCCTTCTTGGCGCTGCGGGAGATCACCCGCGTGCTCAGGCCCGGAGGGCTCTACCTCGGAACCGTGTCCCAGGGTGAGCCGTTCCATGCCTCCTACTTTCACCACACCGCATGGGGGCTGCTGGCCCTGTTCAGCAGCCAGCCCGAGCTGGATACGCTGCGCCTCTGGGCCGCAATCGACACCCTGGAATCCCTTTCGCGGATGGGCCGCTACCCGAAGGTGATCCGCAAGGCGCTCGCCGGCCTGCATCGGCTGCAGGTGGCCGTTCCCCAGCTGGCGCCGCGCAAAGTGCGATGGCCTCGAAAGGCGCTGCAGATCGATGCCCTCTATCGTGCCGGCTCGATCGCTTTTGTGGTCCGCAAAATCGTCGCTGGCCGGGAATTGACACATTGATCGATGTTCGTTATTCAATATGTTCAGCGATACTTCTATCCTCCAGGTTAAGTTATCCATTGAATAATGATCTTTCAGGCTGGAGGTTTTTGGTCACCGCATGAAGAAGGGGGTCGTCAGTATCTTGGGGAGAGCGCGCAGGGCCCTGGCTTTTCGTTATCGCTACTGGCTGATCAATGTCTATCCATTGTGGCGAGCCAGGGCGGTGGATTCATTGCGGTATGGCCTCAGGCCATATCCTCCATTCCGCGATCAGGACCGCCCTGTTTCGGTCAAAGTATTTTGCCAGGTCAAGGATGACTCGGATATTATTGAGGATTGGATACTCTGGCATTCGTACCTCTTTGGTGGAGCCAGTCTTGTCTTGATTGCCGACAGGCCAAGCGCAAAGACGGCGGACATCCTTAGAAAATATTCTTTCGCTTCATTGATTCTGGAGGCCCCGCTCGGAAACTGGCCCCAAGAGCTTGGCTGGGATGACAAGCGTACTTACAACATCAATAGGGCTATCAAGGATTACGGGACTGGGGCGGACTTTGTCATTCCTTTGGATGCCGATGAATTTATCATCTTTGAACACAGTCCCTGCAAGGCCGGTGTCCTGCGCGAGCTGCGGCACCTGAGGGATGCTGGTAATTTCGGGTTCAAGTTTTCACGAGAGTTTGAAGCCTGTTCCCTGGAGACCATGTCCAGGCCCGCGGTTGAGATCAGGACATTCCGGGAGGCGCACTCGGCTATTGATTTCCGCAAGTGTTTTGCCAAGTCAGGTCAGCTGGAATGGGTAGGAGCCGGCCAGTGCTATGTGCATACGCTGGACGGCAAAGATCCGATTGTTGTAAGGCTGGCACTTCTCCATTTCCGCTGGCGGGGATTCGATCACATGTATGAAAAGTGCGTGGACCATGTCTCCCAGCTCGTCGTTCTTCCCGATGGGTCCACAAAGCCTCCGCGCGTTGGAGGTCATGTCCTCGAGGGAGCTCAGGCAATTCAGGCAGGTCGGTTTCAGGCTTGGGCCCGCCAGCGGCCCCGCCGCCTCTCCTTCAGGTCGCTTGACGGAGAAAGGATGGGAGAAGGAGGTGGGGCTGGGCGACTTTCTGACCTCCCGGCAAGTGCGCCTGCTGAAGC